>TARA_R110001592_G_scaffold175466_5_pt1 | contig 91952 bp, 85 predicted proteins | sample TARA_R110001592 | Tara Oceans TARA_R110001592 (sample SAMEA4398387) | marine metagenome | biome: Polar Biome; feature: [SRF] surface water layer (ENVO:00010504); material: water (ENVO:00002006), including particulate matter (ENVO:01000060) such as... | depth 5 m | reverse complement strand
ATTAACTACTTTAGTTAATTAATGAGAAGGACAATAACAAACGCCCACCTCAAACTTTGAGACAAAGTTTTTATATCAGCGGCAAGAGGGTCCACACTCGAGACCCTCAGCTTATTGAACAGAAAAAGAGTTTTGGTATTGTTTAAGGATATCTTGATAACCTAGCCGCAATGAATTGACGACCTGTTTATCGTCAGTTTTGGCATCAGATAAGAGTATCAGAGCAGAAGATAAATCTATTTCTTTGAGGTTGAAACGAAGTTCTGGGGTTTGATTGGTGCGAAAGCTGATATCTAACTCTGGCTTGACTGGATCGTTATCACCTGATGTCGTCACAAAACCATAACGATAAACATTGATCGTAAGTTGAGAATTCGGTTTGCAGATAACTGCTGGCTTAATTTCTTTCCCACAGACTTCTGATAACCATTGCTCAGTTTCAGCTTGGACTAACTGACTGCGGAACCATAAACCTAAAGCAAAAAGCCCAGCGTTTGCTGGGCTTGGTTTACAGGGGGTTAAATAATTGCGTCCCCTTTGATTCGGTCCCCTTTGATTCATGACTTAAGCCAGTAATCGCAGTGCGTTTCTCATAATGTTCAGACTTCAGTTTGACCGCGATGGCTCTAATAGGCTCGACCTTAAGCACCCCGGGTATGATCCTTATTTCCTCTAAGGCACGAAGTGGTTTGGCGTCTACAAAGCTGATATTTAGGTCTTCCCTTTGGCTTAGGTCATACTGTATATCCATTAAGTAGTTCATTGAATCTTCCATAAAAAAACTGAAAATCAATATACATAAAGCCAGTGACATAGCTAAGGTAGACAGTAAGGCGCGAATCGGTCGACGCTCTAATTGCCTTAAGACAATTCGACTAAGAAATGATAAGTGCTGGTGAACGCCTAAACGTTCTAATAATGTGGTCTTAAATACCGTAGGGCTTTCAGGGCGCATAGCCTCTGCTGGCGTGATGGAAGTGGCATGACGAATGGCAAATAAAGTGCCGATAATGGCGGCAAGCGCACAAGACAATACTGCGAAGATCATCACCTCAGTCGAAAAACTATACTTAAGAATCGGAAAATGAAAGAACTCGGCGTACATGCGCGTCATACCGGCGCCCATCCAAGTACCGAGAACCAGACCAAAAAGTGAACCTATCGCGACAATCAGTAAGACTAACTTCAAATAATGACTGGATACTTCCAGGTTACTGTAACCGATGGCTTTCAGCATGCCAATTTGTTCACGCTGAGTCGCAATCTGTCGTGTCATAACCACATTCACCAAGAAGGCGGCGACACTAAGAAATATTATAGGAGCCATCATGCCCATGGAGTAAAGTTGTTTTAATTCATTTTCAACAAAGAAATTAGATAATTGTGTGCTGCGATCATAAGCCAGTAAACCACCATAAGGTGCCAGAATTCGATCCACTGTCACAGCAATGTCCTTGAGCTTTGCATGTCGCTCAGTTTTGATGGCTAGATCATTAAACGCGCCTTTCATGTTGGTAAGCGCGGCGAGAGAACTCCTGCTCATCCAGAAAATGCCGTAACGTTTGCTATCGGGCATTAATGCGCCAGGCGCAATACTGTAGACATACTCTGGTGAGAGTACTACGCCGACAACTTTCAATTCTCTCAGGTGACCATTTAAGGTAACTGACAACTTGTCACCCAAACTTAAGTTGTGCGCCTCAAAAAAACCTTGATCTGCCAAGATGGCGTTCTCTTCATTTGGGTGCAGCATTCTGCCTGAATGAAGATAAAGTTGGTTGAGTGGTGAAGCGTGTGTATCCGGTATTGAAAGAATTTGTCCGCTGGCCGGTTCGATCATATTGGGGATATTTAAGGTCATACCAAAACTGACTCTTGTCTGACTGACTGAGACACCTGGAATATCATCGATTCTATTTTTAAGCGACTCGGGGGCACGTTTTAATGAGGCAAATATGTCGGCGAACTGATAACGATCATAATAGGTTTCTTTGGTTAGCTTGAGACTATCTAACACCCCAAACATAATCACAAAAACCGCAATCCCAGCAGCCATCACAAGCACAATAGCCGCTATTTGCGATTTGATATTAGCGATGTCGCGCAGCAGTTTTTGGTTTAATGGGCCAATCATCATGCGCTCACCACTCAATATCTTCAGGTTGTTTTCTATCTTTGTTTAAGGTAATTCGACTCACCTGACCATCGACAAAGTGGATGACTCTATGTGCAAGTTGAGCAATGGAAACATTATGTGTAATGATAATACAGCTTGCACCTGTCTTTTCATTAGCATCTAACAGGGCTTTTAACACCACGATGCCAGTTTCAATATCGAGTGCGCCCGTTGGTTCATCACAGAGCATGACTTCGGGTTGTTTGGCCAGCGCTCGAGCTATAGCGACTCTTTGTTGTTCTCCGCCTGAAAGCTGGGAGGGAAAATGAGAGGCTCTGTTTTTCAAACCAACAGCATCTAAAGCATCAAGAGGTGACATCGGGTCGCGGGCTATCTCAGTGACTAAGGCAACATTCTCTAGCGCTGTGAGGCTGGGGATTAAGTTATAAGATTGAAAGATGAAGCCAATGTGCTCTCTTCGATATAAGGTCAGCTCTTTAGGACTCATTTTGCTCAGATCTTGGCCTCGAAAAAAAACCTGGCCAGACGAGGCTTGGTCGAGCCCGCCAATAATATTGAGAAATGTTGATTTACCGCTACCAGAAGGCCCAAGTAGAACCACAAGCTCACCTTGAGGGATATCGATATCGACACCTCGCAGAGCCTGTACTTCAGTCTCACCCGTGATATAGGTTTTGGTGAGTGCACTTGTATTAAAACTATCGTGACTATTAGTATGAGAATGCGTCGACATGGCTACTCTCTTTAGGATTTCGTGCATTAAAAGTGTAAATTTTACAAAGCCGCTTGGCGAATAGATTTCTTGATGCGCATCATTAAATGATTAATTAAAGCTTTAAATGTCTGTTTAACTTCATCTTAGACAGCCTTTCCAGTGTAAATCGCTTTTACTCCAGTCTGTGTGAAAACTACTGCCTAAAAATAATTAATGTAAATACATGCCGCTAAAACTGGGAAATTTGAGCAACGAAGATTTATACTAAAAATACCTCCTTTGCAGCTATCGGTATTTCGACTTGGTATTTTTGCAAACACTCTCGGTCATGATGTATGAATAATAAATCAAGGTGATTTTATGGTTTTAGTCAAACGTATAGTTCTGGATGTGCTTAAGCCCCACCAACCCAATGCGCTTGAATTTTCTCAAGCGATAGCTAGGGTCGGAAGCAATTGTCAGGTACATTTGACCGTTCTTGAGATGGATGAAAATACCGAAACCGTTGAAGTGGTCATTACAGGCAACTCAATAAATTTTGATGATATTCTCTTAGCGATATCCAATATGGGTGGTTCACTTCACAGCATTGATGAAGTTGAAGTGCAAAGTGAAACAAATGATGACTAGCGCTTTATGGGCCTGTTAGATAAGGTAAGATTTTTACTTCGAATAACCCAAACCAACGACATTGTACGCCGTTATTTTGTGGTGAATGGCTTTGATGGTGCGCTCACAATGATGGGAATCATTATGGGCTTTCTCGTCAGCACTCCGGCCGATTTATCCGTGATCATTAATGCTTGTCTGGGAGCGTCCATCGCCTTGGGTATGAGTGGCTTTAGTAGTGCTTATATCAGTGAATCGGCGGAGCGGAAACGTGCCTTGGGAAAACTGCAAGATGCGATGGTCCAAGATCTGCAGGAAACTGCCCATGGCCAAGCCTCACGCTGGGTGCCTCTGTTGATTGCCTTAGTCAATGGCTTGGCACCACTGGTAATATCGCTTTTGATCCTAATGCCATTATGGCTGTCAAAAGCAGGATTCCCCCTGCCCTTGCCGCCGCTTTATGCTGCCATTAGTGTTGCTTTGTTTCTGGTATTTTTACTAGGCCTATTTATTGGCCATATTGCAAAAGCTTCCTGGCTACGCAGCGGTATTCAAACATTATTGGTAGCAGCACTGACCGCTTCAATGATTTTTCTACTTGCTGGATATTAGTCGTCTATGTTTACTGCCTGCCTTTACTTCATGCTTGTTGTTTTATCGCCAAATTCAAAGCCTGTTCTGCAAGATCATCTAGCGTCATACCGCCCTTAGGCTTGTACCAGGTTTTTGTCCAACTCAATGCGCCAGTAAGAAAGCGCCTTAAAACAAACACATCGCCTGTCACTAAACCACTATCTTTTGCTTCGGTGATGGTATCCAACCAAAGGGATTCATATTCATCCCTTAGCTTCAGAATCATCGCTTGGTTTTCAGTATTTAAGCTGCGCCACTCGTAAACCAAAACCGACATTGCCTCGCCCGTTTCGCCATTTATCGACTCAAGCTCGCAACGAATCAAAGCCTTGAGTGCCTCGATACAGTTTTCAGCTTTCGACATTTCATTCTTCATACGTTGGGTATTGAAGATAATGGTATCGACCATGACCGACTTCAAAATATCTTCTTTGGTTTTAAAGTGATGAAATAAGCTGCCCGACTGAATGCCAGCAGCATTCGCCAGATCACGAACAGTTGTCCGTTCGTAGCCTTTTTGGTTGAATAATTTTGCCGCAATGACCAGTAAACGACCTTTTGCGCTATTAGGATCTGTTGCCGAAATTTCTGAGTTCTCAATTTTTTTTACACTACTTGCAGATGCCAAAACTAAACTCCTAAAACGCATTCTTTATGAACGGAAAAGATCAACGAGCGAGATTTTTTTACTCTGCTCATAATAATATTAAATCGACCACTTTACAAACCAAGCGCTTGCTTGGTAAACTGATTTCAGTTGTTTCACCTATGTATTAGAAAATATGAATCAGGAAATTGGAATGAACACAGCAGCAGAAAATAACAAAACACATAAAAACTCCATTCGAATTGGTTGTGCATCAGCATTTTGGGGAGATACCGAAACAGCTGCAAAACAATTAGTCGATAAAGGTGAAATTGATTATTTAGTATTCGATTATCTTGCTGAAATCACCATGTCGATTATGGCTGGCCAGAAAATGAAAGATCCTAAGGCAGGCTACGCCAGCGACTTTGTTAATACAATCATGGCACCTCTGCTTTCTGATATTAAAAATAAAAATATCAAAGTAATCAGCAATGCGGGGGGCGTGAATCCTCAAGCGTGTGTCATCGCCTTACAAAGCATCATTGATAAAGCAGGTATAGATTTAAAGGTGGCCATGGTAGATGGCGACAATATTCTACCTAAGAAAAAGTTTTATGAAGAATCTGGCATTACCGAAATGTTCACCGGTGAAGCTATACCCAAAATGCTAGTGAGCATGAATGCCTACCTTGGCGCACCGGGTATTGTTTCAGCGCTTGAACAAGGTGCAGATATTATCGTGACCGGTCGAGTAGTCGATAGTGCTGTGGTATTAGCTGCGCTTGTGCATGAATTTTCTTGGTCTTGGGATGATTTCGATAAGCTAGCGCAAGGTGCATTGGCAGGCCATATCATTGAATGTGGTGCGCATTGTACGGGTGGCAACTTCACAGATTGGGAGACGGTCGCTGACGGCTTTGATGATATGGGCTTCCCTATTGCTGAAGTCAGTGCCGATTCCAGTTTCATTATTACTAAGCCCGATAATACCGGCGGCGCTGTCACCACAGCAACTGTCGCAGAGCAGCTTGTTTATGAAATTGGTAACCCGCATGCCTATATCTTGCCCGATGTTATTTGTGATTTTTCTGAAGCCAAATTAACGCAAGTCTCAGAAAACCATGTCGGCGTTATGGATGCGAAAGGCCTGCCACCAACAGATTTTTATAAGGTATCTTCAACTTGGCCAGATGGTTTCAAATGTACTGTTACTTTTCTTTTGGCAGGTATTGATGCTCCGCGAAAAGCACAAACCGTTTCTGAAGCGATCATCAAAAAAACCTCACGCATGTTAGAAGAAAAAGGCTTAAAACCTTTTTCTCAAGTTGATATTGAATTACTCGGGACTGAAGCAACTTATGGTGCGCACGCTAAACGCAGTGATACCCGCGAAGTCGTGGTGAAAATTGCCGTTGCCAGTGCCGATAAAAAATCACTAGTGTTATTCTCAAGAGAAATTGCCCAAGCTGCGACGGGCATGGCGCCTGGCATTACGGGTATCGTCGGTGGCCGACCTACTGTTTGGCCCAAGATTCGACTTTTCTCCTGCTTAGTGCCAAAAGACAGCCTTGACGTAAGCACCCTTATTAATGAAGAAAAAAAAGGTGTGCAAGTCAGCTTATTCAAGGGTGATATCCTACAAACACCGCAAGGCATTTCAACTAAACAAGCTGAAGATGTGGAACCTCAATTGTCCGTTCCTTTGGTGGCTTTAGCCTGGGCTAGAAGCGGTGACAAGGGCGACCATTCCAATATTGGTGTGATTGCAAGAAAAGCTGAATACCTGCCTTATATTCTTGCCTCCTTAAGCAATGAAAATGTTGCGGCGTTTATGAGGCACACTTTGTGTCCTGAAAAAGGCAAAGTAACTTCCTGGCTCCTCCCCGGTATTCATGCCATTAATTTTTTACTTGAACATTCATTAGGCGGCGGGGGTGTTGCAAGTTTACGCATCGACCCACAAGGGAAAGCATTTGCTCAACAACTGCTTGAATATCCTATACCTGTCAGCAAGAAAATCTTTGACGATCTAAGCCAATAACGTCAGTCAGTAAAGGAAGGTACCATGCCTAATAAAACAAAGTCTGATAACACTAAAAATACTTATCAATCTGTTTTCAAAGACAGCTTATTCGAACATAAAACCATTATCGTGACTGGTGGAGGCAGCGGCATTGGCCGGTGTACTGCACATGAACTTGCAGCACTTGGCGCCAGCGTTATTTTGATCGGACGAAAACTCGAAAAACTTGAAATCGTTGCCAATGAAATAAAAGAAGACGGTGGCTTAGTTGATTTTTTCGCTTGCGATATTCGTGAAGAAGCGCTCGTTCAACAAACCATAAAAGAGATTGTTGGCAAGCATCCCGTCATTCATGGCTTAGTCAATAATGCTGGCGGTCAATTCCCCTCACCGCTTACCGGCATTAACCAAAAAGGCTGGGAAACCGTTGTTCGCACCAACCTGACCGGTGGCTTTTTAATGGCCAAAGAAGTCTATCTGAAAAGCATGTCTAAACACGGGGGTTCAATCGTGAATATTGTTGCCGATATGTGGGGTGGCATGCCGGGGATGGGGCATTCAGGTGCAGCCCGAGCTGGCATGGTCAACTTAACCCAAACCGCTGCGGTTGAATGGGGTGCATCTGGCGTTCGCGTTAATGCGGTTGCACCGGGCTGGGTCGCATCCAGTGGCATGGATTCCTACCCGGAAAGTATGAAACCATGGATTAAAGGTCTGCGAGAAGCGGTGCCACTCAAGCGTCTAGCTACAGAGGCCGAAGTGAGTTCCGCTATTTGTTTTCTATTAAGTGACGGTGCGAATTTTATGAGTGGTGATTGCTTGAGAATAGATGGTGCGGCATCACAAGGTGGCCGCGTTATGCCTTTGGCAAAAGCCAAAAACTCTGAAAGTTATAATGGCTTTCATCGCGCAGTCACACCCAGGATATTTCAAGAGTAGTGCTTAGTAGAACTTATTTATAAATAAGTCGCTCATTGAGCTCGTCGAAATGTGTTCGATCAAACTAGGAGTTTAATTTAACACTTCGACGGGGCACAGGGATCAGAGCTCAGGGACCGATAATTTCTGCATAACTAATAAAAGGTTCAACATGACTAAACTGAATTCAAATATTGATATCCACGGTGAAGCGTTTTCAGCCAATGTGGAATCTATGCGCAACCATATTCAAAGCTTTCGCGATATTGAACAAAAAGTTCATGACAAAGAAAATGAAGCCAAAGAAAAATTCGTAAAGCGTGGCAAACTTTTACCAAGAGAACGTATTAATCGGCTGTTAGATGCAGGCGCACCTTTTTTGGAAATATGTTCACTTGCTGGCTTTAAAATGCATGATGACAAAGACGGTTCCATGGCAGGTGGCGGCATTATTGCGGGTATCGGTTATGTTTCCGGGATTCGCTGCATTGTGATAGCCAGTAATAGCGCTATAAAAGGCGGAACCATTTCACCTGCGGGCTTGGATAAAACACTTCGGCTGCAAGCCATCGCCAAAGAAAACAAATTACCTGTGGTCACACTGGCTGAAAGCGGTGGTGCAAACCTGAATTATGCCACCGATGTATTTGTACTAGGCGCAAGAGGCTTTGCCAATCAGGCACGGCTTTCTGCAGCGGGCATTCCCTCTGTTACTGTTGTTCATGGTAATGCGACCGCTGGTGGCGCTTATCAGCCAGGTTTATCCGACTACAGTATTTTGGTAAAAAACCAAAGCAAAATGTTCCTGGCTGGGCCGCCATTGTTAAAAGCGGCAACAGGTGAAATAGCGACTGATGAGGAATTGGGTGGTGCAGAAATGCATACACAAGTTGCTGGTACAGCCGAATTTTTAGCAGAAGATGATTCAGACGGCATTCGTATTGCGCGTGAAATTATGGATCAAATGCCTTGGAATGAGCAACTTCCCATGACGCGACCTTTACAGTGGGAAGAGCCGCTTTATCCTGCTGAGGAATTACTGGGTCTTGTCCCATCTGATAGCAAACGCCCTTATGATGTTCGTGAAATCATAGCGCGTATTGCTGATGGCTCAGACTTTATTGATTTCAAAGCAGAATTTGATAATCAAACCATTTGTGGCTTCTTAAAAATACAAGGTCATGCTTGCGGCATTATTGGTAATAACGGCCCTATCACCCCCGCTGGTGCAGCTAAAGCGACCCAGTTTATTCAATTATGTGATCAATCAAATACCAGCTTATTGTTCTTTCATAACACCACAGGTTTTATGGTTGGCACCCATTCTGAGCAAAATGGCATCATCAAACACGGTTCTAAAATGCTTCAAGCCGTCGCCAATACTCGCGTCCCCAAGCTTACTATTGTAGTTGGAGGTTCTTATGGCGCCGGCAACTATGCCATGTGTGGGCGCGGTCTGGACCCTCGCTTTATCTTTGCTTGGCCAAATAGCAAAACCTCGGTGATGGGTGGCGCTCAGGCAGGTAAGGTACTGCGAATTGTGACTGAAGAGAAACATATCAAAATGGGAAAAGTCGCAGACCCAAAAATGCTCGACATGATCGAACAAGCAACCGCAGAAAAACTCGATAAAGGCTCAACCGCTTTATATGGCACGGCACGTTTATGGGACGATGGTTTAATTGACCCTCGCGACACCCGCAAAGTATTAGCTTTTTTATTGGATATTTGCAGAGAAGCTAAGCAGCGCCCCTTGGTCGAAAACACCTTTGGTGTTGCGCGGATTTAATATTACCGCTCATTGAGCTTGTCGAAATGTACTAAATGAAACGCAGCGTTTAATTTGAAACACCCTTCGACAGGCTCTGGGAACGTTAAGGAAATAGATAAATATTCTCAGTATAAAAAATAACACAGGTGATCCATGATTTTTACGCAAGAACACAATGAAATTCGTCGTACCGTTAAAAATTTTGTTGAAAACGAAATCAACCCGCATGTTGAAGAATGGGAAGCCGCTGGCACTTTCCCAATGAAAGACATGTTCAAAAAACTGGGTGATCTTGGTTTATTAGGCATCAGCAAACCCACTGAATATGGCGGTATGGGCTTAGCTTATAGCTACAGTATTGTTGCCGCTGAAGAGTTTGGCTTATCAAAATGCGGTGGCGTGCCTTTAGCCATCGGTGTGCAAACCGATATGTGTACGCCTGCGCTAGCTCGCTTTGGCTCAGACGAACTACGCGAACAATTCCTCAAACCTGCTATTGCGGGTGAGATGGTTGGCTGTATCGGCGTTTCTGAACCAGGAGCAGGTTCCGATGTGGCTGGATTAAAAACCACCGCTAAAAAAGATGGCGATGATTACCTTATCAACGGTACAAAAATGTGGATTACCAACTCACCTTCTGCCGACTTTATATGTTTACTTGCTAACACCTCTGACGACAAAGTGCATGTCAATAAATCATTAATTGTTGTGCCAATGAATACGCCCGGGGTGACGGTCGGTGCGAAGCTAAATAAACTCGGCATGCGTTCATCAGAAACAGCGCAAGTATTCTTCGATAATGTCCGCGTGCCTCAGCGCTATCGTATCGGTAACGAAGGCATGGGCTTCATGATGCAAATGATGCAATTTCAAGAAGAGCGTTTATTCGGCGCGGCAAACATTCTAAAAGGTCTGGAGAATTGTGTTAACTCAACAATTGAGTATTGCCGAACAAGAGAAACATTTGGCAAACCCTTAATTGACAATCAGGTGATTCATTTTCGTTTTGCAGAATTACAAACTGAAATTGAAGCGCTTCGTTGTATGGTTTATCAAGCAGTCGAAATGTACGACAACAAAAAAGACGTTACCAAGCTAGCCTCTATGGCAAAACTTAAAGCCGGTCGTTTAGGGCGTGAAGTCGCAGATAGCTGTGTTCAGTATTGGGGAGGTATGGGTTATATGTGGGAAAACGAAGTCTCAAGAGCCATGCGCGATATTCGTTTAGTTTCGATTGGCGGCGGTGCAGATGAAATTATGCTGGGCATTATTTGTAAGTTAATGGGTACACTTCCAGGAAAGAAAAAGTAGGCTTGAGGAAAGAGAATGGCTATGAACTTACCAAAAACTGAAACACTATTACTTGAACAAAAAGACCATGTACTGCAGGTCACTTTAAATCGCCCGAAAGTCAGAAATGCCATGAGCCTTATCATGGTGAATGAGCTCATGGCTGTTTTTGAGCATATCTCTTCCGACCTCAGTATTCGGGCTCTTGTACTTCGAGGTGCCGAAGGTAATTTCTGTGCCGGTGGTGATATTAAAGATATGGCTGGTGCTCGTGCTGCGCTAGGTAAAAAAGATAGCAATGAAGAAGTCGATCCTTTTTACGCCTTAAACCGAGCCTTCGGAAGAATGATCACCTATGCCAACCAAATTCCTCAAGTACTCATTGTAGTAACAGAAGGGGCAGTGCTAGGCGGAGGTTTCGGACTAGCGTGTATTTCAGACCTTGCTTTAAGCTTGAATACCACAAAGTTTGGCTTACCTGAAACAGGTTTAGGTATTCCACCTGCGCAGATTGCACCTTTTGTCGTCACCCGAATTGGTTTAACCCAAGCAAGACGTTTAGCCTTATTAGGCGCACGCTTTGATGGTACCGAAGCACTCCGCTTAGGCATTGTTCATGAATGTCATGAAACCGGCGAAGCATTGGAAGAGGCTTTAGCAAAAGCATTACTGCAAGTAAAGCGCTGTGCTCCACAAGCAAATAGAATCACCAAGCAACTGATCCTAGCTGTGGGTAAAGAGCCACTTGAAACACTCTTAGATGGCGCTGCTAAATCTTTCGCTGATGCCGTGCAAAGTCCTGAAGGGCAAGAAGGCACGATGGCCTTTATCCAAAAACGTGATCCTAGTTGGTTTAAATAGAATCTGACAATAAATAATTAATCCTTAGGAAGCAGATATGTTCGATAAAATATTAGTGGCCAATCGGGGCGAAATTGCTGTTCGAGTCATGCGCACAGCTAAATCTTTAGGCTATAAAACCGTCGCGGTGTTTAGTGAAGCAGACAAACATGCGGCTCATGTTGCCTTCGCCGATGAAGCAGTGATGATAGGGCCATCCGCTGTTTCAGAGTCCTACCTGAAAGCAGAAAATGTCTTAGCCGCTGCAAAAGCGAGTGGCGCACAGGCAGTTCACCCTGGCTATGGCTTCCTGTCTGAAAACTGCGACTTTGCCAATGCCTGTGAAAAAGCAGGCATTGAGTTTATCGGCCCACCTTCAGACGCAATTGAATTAATGGGGAGCAAGCGCCTATCCAAAATAGCCATGATCAAAGCCGGTGTTCCCTGCATTCTGGGTTATGAGGGCGCCGATCAGGATATTAAAACCTTAGTCGCTGAAGCCCATAAAATCGGCTTCCCAATTATGGTCAAAGCCTCAGCAGGTGGTGGTGGTCGTGGGATGCGATTAGTACTCGAAGCTAGTGAGCTGGAAGCTCAAATTAAAACCGCGCGATCCGAGGCTGAAAATGCCTTTGGTAGTGGTGAGCTTATTCTTGAAAAAGCCGTTATCAAGCCACGTCATATCGAAATTCAGGTATTTGCTGACAAACACGGTAATGTTGTTTATCTGGGTGAACGCGACTGCTCAATCCAACGTCGACACCAGAAAGTAGTAGAAGAAGCCCCCTCGCCTTTTGTCGATCAAGCTTTGCGAGAACAGATGGGCCAAGCGGCCGTCCAAGCAGCCAAGGCATGTCATTATGTGGGTGCCGGCACGGTAGAATTTTTGGTCGATGCTGAAAAGAATTTTTACTTTCTGGAAATGAATACTCGACTTCAAGTTGAACACCCGGTCACGGAATTAGTCACAGGGACAGACTTAGTCGCTTGGCAAATTAAAACCGCTGCCGGAGAAACACTACCTCTAACACAAGAGCAAATTCAATTAAACGGTCATGCGATGGAAGTACGTTTATACGCAGAAAACCCGGCAAATAATTTCTTACCACAAACAGGTAGGATTCATCGCTGGTCTCCTGCTCTGGGTGATGGTGTCAGAATTGATTCTGGCCTGATTTCAGGTGACCAGCAGAACCAAGCTGTTTCGCCATTCTATGACCCGATGCTTGCTAAAATCATTGCCTATGGATCAAACCGCGAAGAAGCAAGAAGACGTTTAAGACAAGCAGTACAAGAAAGTACAATTTTCGGCGTCAATGTAAATAGCGAGTTCTTAAGTGAAGTACTTGCTCATGAGTGTTTTATTCAAGGTGAAGCAACGACCGCATTTATTGCTGAAGACTTTGGTGACAGTCCGACCTTATCTGAACAATCAGCCACTCTATTACAGAAAGCCTTGGCCTGTGTCGTGAGCTATTTAAAGCTAGGCAAAGATAAGCATAAAGCGACCAACAATAATCTGTCACCCAACTTAGGCTTATCTGGCTGGAGTAATACAGGCCACTCCCCCTGGCCTTATAAGCTTAGTTTTAATGATTCACAATGGAATTTAAGCCTTAAAGAATCCAAAAACAATCAAAATGAAGTGGACTTTGAAGTGTCTGAAAATGACGAATCGGAACAACTAAAAGATGTCACGATTTGTGAAAATAAAATTCGTTTTAATCATAATGGTGTTTACCAAGGCTGTGAATTTCAAATTATAGGCAAGACTATCTATCTGAAATATGCAACAGCGTATAGCCAATTTGAAGATATTACGCATTTATCCGTCGCAGCAAAAGAAGCCAGTGGCAGCGGCCAAATTACCGCCAGTATGGATGGCGCAATCATCGAAGTCTTTGTTTCGCCCGGTGAGAAAGTGACCAAAGGCCAAACCCTGGTTATTTTGGAAGCCATGAAAATGGAGCATCCTTTAAAATCTGATGTCGATGGTGTCATTGAATCACTCACAGTCAAAAAAGGTGATCAGGTCAAATTAAGACAACTACTTGTAAGCATTCAATCTGAACAAGAAATGAAGGAATGATATGTTAAGCTCTAAATTGTTAGACAATAAAACCATTATTATTACCGGATCGAGCCGGGGCATTGGCCGAGAAATGGCATTGAAATTTGCAGCGCAAGGTGCAAACGTGGTGATTGCCGCAAAATCAGTTGAGCCGCATCCAAAACTCCCCGGCACAATTCACTCTGTTGCCAAAGAGGTCGATGAAGCTGGTGGTCACGGCTTAGCGGTCCAAGTTGATGTGCGTGATGACGATAGCATTAAAACCTTGATTGAAAAAACAGTAGCACGCTTTGGCGGCATAGATGTAGTGATTAATAACGCAGGTGCCATTAAGTTAGCCGGTGCGGCCTCTTTGCCCATTAAACGCTTTGACTTAATGTATCAAATCAATACCCGTGCCGTTTTAGCATGCAGCCAAGCGGCCTTACCTTGGCTTAAAAAATCAGATAATGCACACATTCTAAACTTGTCTCCACCTATTAATTTAGACCCGAAATGGTTTATGCATTACGGCCCGTATACAACAACAAAATATGGTATGTCGATGTTAACCATTGGCTTGGCAGAGGAATTCAGGCGTTATGGTATTGCGGTAAACTCATTATGGCCACAAACTGTCATATCAACGGCAGCCGTAGAATTTGAAGGCGGTGGTAAAGCGACAATGTCTAAAGGCAGAAAACCTGAAATTATGGCAGATGCGGCTTTCGAAATAATCACAAGCCAACATCAGGAGGTGACAGGTCAACATTTAATAGATGAAACTATTTTAAAAGAAAAAGGGGTTAAAGATTTCGAAAAATATCGTTATGATGTAGGGTCTGATAAACAATTAATGACAGACTTATTTATCTCATAGAGAGATTAAGTGATACATTGTCATTTATTGTCATTTATCAGGCGACTCAATAATATAAAGTAATAAAAAATAACGAGTCGCCTAATCAACATGCAATCATCTAACACTCTAATAAAGATAAAAATATGGCCTCTAAGATAAAAGAAATCACTATCCATGAAACCCCTCAAATGGAAAAAGCCAAAAGCTTTTTAGAAATTTTTTATCTTAGAGAAGAACTACACCCAGACAAAGTTTTCCTGCGCCAACCCAGTGGCAATGAATGGACTGAATACACTTGGCAAGAAGTCAGTATTCAAGCCCGAAAAGTATTAACGGCCTTAAGAGATCTTGGCTTAGAGCAAGGCGATCATGTCGGTATTATTTCCAAGAACTGTGCTCAATGGATAATTGCAGACCTTGCGATATTAATGGGTGGCTTTGTGTCTGTGCCTTTTTATCCCACACTCACAGCTGATGAGCTTCAACATGTTATCGGTTTAAGTGATATTAAAGCGCTATTCGTTGGCAAGTTAGACGCTTGGGATAAGCAAGAAAATGCCGTTCCAGAAGAACTGCCCTGCATTGCCTTTCCTCATTATGAAGGTAATTCTGAAGTCAATTGTAAACATCAGTGGCAAAAAATATTAGATGATTATGCACCCTCAAAATCTGTACACATGCCAAAACGAACAGATATTTTTACAATAATCTATACATCCGGAACAACAGGCACACCAAAAGGTGTCATGCTTAACTATGAATGCGTTAATCAAGTCATGCTACATGAAAGAACTCACCCGACCTACGGTATATATCAAGGCGTTTCGGAACGGATACTGTCTTACCTGCCTCTCAATCATATAGCGGAACGCGTCATTTCTGAAATAAGCGCCATTATTGCAGGTTCTGAAGTCTCATTTAGTGAGTCTTTAGAAAAGTTTGCTTCGAATTTACAATCTGTTCAACCGACTCAGTTTTTTGCGGTGCCACGTATCTGGGTAAAAATTCAACAAGGGATTTTGGCAAAACTGCCACAACATAAGTTAAACATACTGTTAAATATTCCAATCGTCAGTAAGATTATAAAAAACAAAATAAAACAAGGTATTGGTCTTGGTAAAGTACGTTCTGCTGTTTCAGGTGCAGCGCCCATTTCGGCTGAACTTCTAGATTGGTATAAAAAACTCGATATTCATATACAAGAAGTCTATGGCTCTACTGAGTTATGTGGTGGCGTCACCTTTAATTCAATTGAAGATATCAGTACCGGCACCGTCGGCAAACCTTTGCCAGGAACTGAGATAAAAATTGATCCTGAGACCCATGAAGTTCTCGTATATGCCCCTTGGGTCATGCTCGGCTATTATAAGTCTGAAGATAAAACCGCCGAAGTGATGCATGGAAAGTATTATCGAACAGGTGACATAGGCCATTTTGATGAAGATGGAAATATTGTTATTACGGGTCGTATTAAAGATACCTTTAAAACGGCTAAAGGTAAATTTGTGCTTCCTGTGCCATTGGAACACCATTTCTCAAGTAATCCCTATATCGAACAAGTTATGGTGACAGGCATTGGTTTAGTGCAACCCATCGCCCTTATTTCCCTTAATAACCAACAAAATGCACATGCAAGAGATATTGAAAAAGCGCTTTTAGAAACCCTGGAACATGTAAATTCTTTAACGGATAATCATGAGAAAATTAACCAGTTAGTTGTTTTCAAGCAAGCATGGTCAGAGGATTCTGGTTTCTTTACGCCTACCATGAAAATCAAACGCCATATCGTTGATGCCGCCTTCAAAGATTTATACTTTAAGTGGGAAACTGAAAAGCAGACGATTATTTGGATGGATGAATAGTAAATTCACCATAGATAGCAGGGTGATCCGAAAATTTCTGTAAATCTAATTTATACTGAGCAATACAATGTAAACCTGAATACAAAAGATGGTCGATATGACGAAGCCATCTTTTAGATTCGTTAGAATTTGAATTTTTAGCAAAATTACGACAATGCTGATACGTGCTTAAGTGATCCCCTATAATAATAGATAGAGTGGATGACTTTAATTGATCGTTGAAATCACCCAAAACTAATAAGGCATCTGTTTCTGCTCTGAAACGATCAATAGCTTGCTTTAAGCCTAATGCTTGTTTTTCTCTATTGGTGGCTTTTTTGTTATTTTCATTTCGTTTAGATAATAAGTGCGCAGTGATGACGCCTAGTTTTTGTTTTAACCCGCCCTTAGCTTTTTTATCCTTCAGCCAAAATTGAGCACCGACAATTTTAGTTAATTTTTTAGCCTTACCTTCTCCGGCAATAAAGCCTGCTGGAAAATTAAAATCAGTTAAACTTTCTTCTACGTATGGCAAGCTAGAAATAATGGCGACATCCTGCCCAGTCGCAGTATCTCTTCCTTGCTTAAAATACACTTTCCAATCAGCTCCTAATTCACGCACTAGCTCATTGGCTACTTGCTCATTTTCAATTTCACTCAAGCTAACAATATCTATATTTTTTGCTTGTATCTGTCTTTTATAAAAAGCTATTTCTGCAAGATAATCGACTTCTGACATATCTCTTAAATACTTCAAACGACCATCTACTTTTTTATCAAACGGTGTCCATAACCATTCTGTATTAATGGTCATAGCACGGATGTCGGCAAAACACAGTGTATTCATCAGCAGCATGACAAACAGTATCTTGCTAATTGAAACGAACATTGACTTACTCCTTAATCATTTGATTGCGTTCACTGTAATATCTGAAATTTCTCTGTAAATCAAAGAGTAAATAGTCAGGACAAGAAAAATTTTTCACCTATACTTAAAATTAGATTCCCGCCCTAGAACAAGGCTTTAATGAATGGCGCTTGAAGAGTACGCTAAAAAACGTTTTTTAATTGTCGATAAGTTAGATACTTTCTGTTTTTCTACAAAAAAAACACTTAAAGAACTCGGACTAAAACTTGTCGACACCGCTAGCTCAGCTCAAAAAGTAATTACCGGTTTTGAGAATATTAATTATGATGTGGTTCTTTGTAATTATGATTTGGGCAAAGGAAAAAATGGCCAAGAACTCTTAGAAGAACTGCGTTATCGAAAACTCTTAAAATTTACCGGTTTATTTTTCATCGTCTCTGCCGAAGTTGAGAAAGGTAAAGTGATGGGCACGGTTGAGAATGAACCGGATGGCTATCTTGTAAAACCTGTCATCCCTAAAGATCTTATTAATCGCCTTAAAAAATCTTTAAAAATGAAAGACGCAATGCGCCAAATTGAAACGGCTATTGATGAAAATGATTACCTATCAGCGATACACTATTGCGATAGAAAAATCGCTGAAAAAGACCCTTATACGTTAAGAGCACTTAAAACAAAAGCCTGGTTATATGGTAAAACAGGACAACTTGATTTAGCCAAGGCCCTGTATGAAGACATTCTGTCAAAACAAGATTTTTTATGGGCTGAATACGGCCTAGCGAAAACTTTTTTTAAATTAAAAGATTACCAAGAAGCTGAAAGCTCATTAAAACGAATTCTGGAAAAAGACCCAGAGCAGTTAGAAGCTTTAGACTTGCTAGCAGAAATAAGCAAAAAACAGCAGAATTTTGTTGAAGCCCAGTCATATTTAAAACAGGCGATCACGCTGTCCCCTAACGCTCTTCTTAGACAAAAAGAGTTAGCAGATGTATGTATTCTTAACAAAGATGATGAAGACGCCGCTGAAGCTTTCAAGAAGATGCATAAATTAAGTGATCAATCAGTCTATGCTAAACCGGAGCAATACTTTGATTATGCTAATTTCTTAATAGAACAAGCACAAAAAGACCCGGAAACAGCACTTAATTCAAGCCAAGCAAAGCAAGCTTTTGGCTTAGCAGAAAGCGTAAAGAAACGCTTTTCTACACAAACCAATGTTCAGGATCAAAGCAAACTGGCTACAGCCAAAATCCACCTTTCTTTGGGAAATAAAGAAGAAGCACAAGCTCTAATCGAATCAGTTCTAAAAGATGATCATATTAATAGCTTAGATGCCCGAACCCTGAAAATTGCATCGTCTGTTATCAAAGCATCAGGAAATTCAGACTTAGCTGAACAGTTGCTAGAAAAAGCAGCTGATAAAGCCGAAAACGACCCAAGCCTAATAGCTGAAATTTACGAACAACTCAATAGAGATATCACATTAGAAGAACGTAAAGAAGCGGCGCTTAAAAATAAGACGGGGATTCAGCATTATACTAACAATAAACTAGAACAAGCCGCAGCAGTGCTTCGCCAAGCATTAGACATCACACCAAGGCATATATCCCTTAACTTAAACCTGATCCAAGTACTACTCAAACTATATAAACAGTCGAAAGAAGATAAACACTTAAATGATGTTAAGGCCTTACTCAAAAAGATACGCCACATTCCTGAGGATCATAAAGAGCACCGTCGTTATCAGTTCCTGAAGAAAAAATTTGAAGAAAATTAAAGAGCCCCAGAGACATGCTAAGTTTAATTTTTTCTGTAGCGTTCTTCCGTTGAATCAAAAATATCACGCACTCGGTGCAAGATATCGTTACTGTTGATAACTAGTACTCTTGTGCTGGAGGAGCTTTAGCAGTCTCGATGGCTTTCGGGGTGAGTTCCACATAAATGGTCATGATGTTTTTTTCAACCAGCGCATCAATATGTTTCATTAGCGCTGACAGATGCACCTCAACAGCCGTCTCTTCAGTTTGCCCAACTTTGCAATCGAAGCCCCAATATTTAGTACCAGAAGGTAAGTTTTTTTTGCGCTCTTTTTTAAGAAACTTTTTAATATCGTGCTTTACCGAATCGACAACACGGGGTACTTTGATCTTAGGGTGATCTAACTTAAATGTCTTTTTCATTGGAATCCTAGTGGGGTGGACAATCACTTTACGCTGAAGAATATCTAATAAGCGCGCAGTGTAAGGTTTATATGAGTATTCTACCATTACTTTGGGTCTAAGCTCATCACCAATCCCTAAGGCATTAGCAAACTGATAAGATTTAATTAAATACAACTGGCCAAGGATATAACAATGCAATACAGCTCTAGAGAACGAACTAAGACCACTAAACTTTTATTAATCGGATTAATCAGTAGTGCCATTCTACTTTCGGCGTGCAGCGGCAGCAGACCAACAGACATAGGCATCAGCAATGGCCAATTATTGCCCTGCCCTGAGTCACCAAATTGCGTAAATAGTCGCTCCAATAATCAAATTCATGCCATCAAGGCGATTCATTTCAAACAGCCAATTAGTCAGGCTGAAGCCATACTAGCGGTTAAAGAGGCCTTAATGACTTTGCCAGACATTGAAATCATTAAAGAAACGCAAACATATTTATATGCGGAAGCACGCTCTAAAATTATGCGTTTTGTTGATGATGTTGAATTCTTGTTCCCCAATAACGATATGATTCAAGAAGTCCATGTTCGCTCAGCGTCACGCTTAGGTTATAAAGACTTTGATGTAAACCGTCTTAGAATAGAAAGTATTCGCGCTAAATTAATTGAAGAAGGTTTAGCTGTAAGGGAATAATATCGACCCCTTAGTATGCCTGCCCTGGCTTTATCGTCTTCAAAAAGCGCGCCACCTGAACAGTTTTTATTTGAAATAAAAATTGATCTGAAGGAAACCGACCGCCTTTGCAGAGGCGAGTTGATTTATCACAAATTCATCACAAGAGTTCATATCTTTATAAAGCTTGATGCTTAGATCTTTTCAAGCACCTCAAATACGCGCAGACTGATCCAAATGCATCATTCCACTGTATTAATAAGTATAGATATCCACAATGATGCCTGTGTAAGAAATCAATAGTCATAAGCGACCAATGTTTATGGCCAATGTTTATGGCTAAGGGAGAAAACATGAAACCTGTACTTAAAGTATTAATTATCAGTTTTAGCATGCTAGCAAGCGCTTTAATAATTGCCAGTGATACAAAAGATCAACCAGAAACCAAGGTTCATGGGAGTGTAAACATGGTTACGCATAACACAAAATATTCAAAACCTTCAGATGAAATTATTCGTCAGAAACTAAGTCAGCTTCAATATGAAGTAACTCAAAATGAAGAGACTGAAAGACCATTCAGTAATGAATATTGGGATGAAAAACGCCCCGGAATTTATGTTGATATTGTCAGCGGCGAGCCCTTATTTTCATCCACTCACAAATATAAGTCTGGTACGGGTTGGCCTAGTTTTTGGCAGCCAATTAACAAAGCATACATAGTTGAACACGTAGATAGGCGATTATTTAGCGTTAGAACAGAAATCAGAAGCAAATTTGGTGACTCGCACTTAGGCCATGTATTCAATGACGGCCCTCAACCTACAGGTTTACGTTACTGCATGAATTCAGCAGCAATGAAATTTATTCCTAAAGATGAGATGGATAAAGCGGGTTATGGAGAATACTTAGCCTTATTTAACAATTAATGTTTTCACTTAAAATCCCAATTAATAATGAAGGTTTATAAATATGAACAGACGCCGAAGGCTGCAATGGAAAAAAAATAATATACGTCGGCAGCGATCTTTAAGAAATGCTTTTAGTATTGTTTTATTTTTAGTTCCATTCCTGCTTTCCTTATCCGCCTCGGCAGACAAAGTCGTTTTTGCAGGAGGTTGTTTCTGGTGTATGGAGTCAGACTTTGAAAAATTAGACGGAGTTAACGAGGTTATTTCAGGTTTCACCGGAGGAACTTTGGTTAATCCAACTTATAACGGTAACCATAGTGGTCATTATGAAGCCGTGGAGGTTGACTACGATCCAACAAAACTTAGCTATCAAGACTTGCTGGATCATTACTGGATCAACATTGACCCATTTGATGATCAGGGCCAATTCTGCGATAAAGGCTTTAGCTACTTAAGTGCTATTTTTGTAGCAAATAAAGAGCAACGGGCTTTAGCGGAAGCATCCAAAGCAAAGGTGGTCAAACAGTTTTCGAATCAAAAAATAGTAACCCCTATTCTCGATGCATCAACTTTTTATCCAATCAAAGGCAAAGAAATCGGCCATCAGGATTATTACAAAAACAACCCTGTACGCTATAAGTATTATCGATGGACTTGTGGTCGTGACCAACGGCTTGATACTATCTGGGGAGATCAGCGCAAGCATTGATCCACTCTCCTTAAACCCTTAAACAATAAAAACCGGAGGCTTTTTATGTTAGCTAAGACCTACCCTTACTACCTGGCGAACAAGCCAGTTTTCGCCAACGAAGATTTGTTTGTATATGACAAATATACTGGTTTAGAAGCGACTCGCGTTGCCATGGCGGATGCCACCATTATTGACCAAGCGATCTCTGCCGCAGTGAAAGCCACACCCGCAATGCGTAAACTTGCTTCATATGAACGACAAGCAGTGCTTGATCACTGCGTTAAACGCTTCAATGAGCGCTTCGATGAGCTTGCAGAAGCGCTTTGCATTGAAGCTGGCAAGCCGATTAAAGATGCTAAAGGCGAGGTCACTCGGCTTATTGACACCTTTCGAGTTGCCGCAGAAGAAGCAACAAGAATCAATGGCGAAGTTCTCAGTATGGACATTAGCGCCTCTGCAAAAGCTTATCAGGGTATGACCAAACGGGTACCTATCGGCCCTTGTTCTTTCATTAGCCCGTTCAACTTTCCTTTAAATCTAGCGGCTCACAAGATTGCACCGGCTATTGCTGCTGGCTGCCCTTTTATTTTAAAACCAGCCAGCCTGACACCTATTGGCGCCCTCTTGATTGGAGAGATTTTAGCTGAGACCAAGCTACCGGAAGGCGCCTTTTCCATTCTGCCCTGTCATCGAGAGGGTGCCGCCTTATTTACTGAAGATGAACGTTTAAAGCTATTAAGCTTTACCGGTTCACCCGATGTTGGCTGGGCACTTAAAGCCAAAGCCGGAAAAAAACCTGTCATTCTAGAATTGGGGGGGAACGCTGCCTGTGTGGTAGATGAAGATGCCAACCTTGATGATGCTGTAAAACGAATTATCATTGGTGCATTTTATCAATCCGGACAAAGCTGTATTGGCGTGCAACGTATTTATATTCATGAACATTGTTATCAGGAATTCAAAGATAAGCTTGTTCATTCGACAAAAGCATTAAAAATGGGTGACCCTAAAAACCCCGACACTTTTATTGGCCCGATGATCAGCGAATCAGAAGCCAAGCGTTTGGATTCTTGGATTAAGGAAGCCTTAAAAGATGGAGCAACACTTCTTTGTGGTGGCAAGCGTGACGGCGTCATGCTTGAAGCAACGCTACTAGAGAACGTTGGAGAACATCAGAAAATCCGTAATGAAGAAGCCTTTGGACCTGTTGCTATACTCGATAAATTTTCAGACTTTGATGCAGTATTAGAGGAAATCAATGATAGTAAATTTGGTTTACAAGCGGGTATTTTCACTCGAGATATATTCAAAGCACATAAAGCCTGGGATGTATTAGAAGTCGGTGGTGTGATAATTGGAGACGTACCTTCCTGGCGCGTTGACCATATGCCCTATGGTGGCGTAAAAGACAGCGGTTTAGGTCGTGAAGGTATTAAATACGCAATACAGGATATGACCGAACTTAGGCTAATGGTGCTTCGAACCCCAAATAACGAAATCTGAGTCTCTCACCCTAATATAACCCTAGTCAAAGGAAGGAGATATTGAGATTAAACTCCTTCCAAGACCAATTAAGAGAAAATCAATGATCGATAGAGGTATATATTTTCAAGCCGGAATCCCTATTGATTAAATTGTAGGACTCTCTCCAATTAGAGACGATAACATCGTCTTTTGCCAGCATGGTCCAAGTCACTGTCGCCAAAAAGCAATTACTGCCGATTGACGAAAAATCCAAATCTTCATAAATACAGCGCACCACACCAGAAGATGAATGACGATCCAGAAGGCTTTGAAAATACAGGATAGACTCGTCTTCTGTAGCGCACAACCAGAGATCACCATCGCGCGACACAGCGGTATAGGGAACAATATAACGGCTGGCAATTAACTTACCATCGAAACTTGAAAAATCTTCTACGAAACGATCAAAAAACTTTTTAATATCATCAAGCATGTTTAGAAACTCTTATACTTTGGGGTCATTCGGAAACGGTGGCAACACCTTCAGAAAGAATAGTTAGTGCCCGTCCAAAAACAGGGCCGTCACGAGGGAGTTGAGAATATGTTAGCTTGTGCCTACTAGATCTGGGCGTTTGGTTGTTCCAAATAACTAGATCTGGTAGGTACAAGATGGCATGTTATCAGCTTCCGCAGTAGGTCGTCGTTTCTGGACGGGCACTAATTAAGTAATACTATCGTGTTTAAGGTCTTGAATAAACCGTACATGCTCGAAGAATTCAAGAGAGCTAGTCAATTCATGGATAAAACCTGCTTCCAGCAATTCCCTTTAGCAGAAAACCATTTTCTTAACGTCTCAGAGCTTGATAAACTGCAAGCAAGCACACAAATAGTTGTGCTTATTATTCTTAACAAGGTTAAAGTAAACGATTACTAAAATGTTTAATGGGTTTTCGATAAAACAAAAAATATACAATAACACCTCTGGTAGTTTTTTATGATTAAACAAACCAAGAAAATTCTTGTCGGCGCTTTGGAATATTGCGATCTCCCTGAGCTTGGTATCACGAATATGCCTGTTAGGGTCGATACCGGTGCTACCACATCGTCTTTGCATGTAGACAATATTGAAGAATTCATTCAAGACGGTAAAACATGGGTTCGCTTTGATATTCACCCTGACACACACAATGTGGATAAAGTTGTAACCACTACAGCACGTCTTTCGAGCAAGAAAACAGTAAAAAGCTCCAGTGCCGATAAAGAAAGACGTGTCGTTATTAAAACTAAGTTTGGTCTGGGAGGAGAAAAATGGAAGATCAAACTAACCTTAACAAATCGCTCATCCATGTCCTATTTAATGCTTTTGGGCAGAGAAGCGATGAAGGATCGAATTATTGTTGACCCTAGCTTTGATTTTATTGCATCAGAAAAAATCTAAGACTCATATATAAAAATCATCTAAATCAATAAACTTAATCTAAAGCTTGAATGGACATCTTTGAGCTGGAAATATAACGGAGTATACATTATGAAATTAGCAATCTTGTCTTGTGGACCTAATTCGTATAGCACCCAACGTCTAAAAGAAGCTGCTGCCCAACGAGGCCATGAAGTAAAAGTATTAAACACGCTTAAATTTGCGATCGACTTACAACAAGGTGTTCCCGACTTATATTATCGCCAAAAACCACTAAGTCATTATGATGCCGTATTACCGCGTATCGGTGCATCAATTACTTATTATGGTACTGCGGTTGTTAGGCAATTTCAGGAGATGGATGTATTTTGTGCTAATACAGCGCACGGTATTAGTAACTCACGAGATAAGCTTCGCAGCTTACAAATACTTAGCCGTCATCATATCGGAATTCCTCAAACCACATTCGTTCGAGATAAGCGAGATGTGTTACCAGCAATTCAACGGGTGGGTGGTGCTCCGGTTATTATCAAACTAATAGAAGGTACTCAAGGGATTGGCGTTTTGCTTGCAGAATCTGTGACCGCTGCAGAATCGATCATTGAGCTACTTCAGAGCCAAAAGCAAAATGTTCTGATTCAAAAATTCGTGGCGGAAAGTAAGGGTAAAGATATTCGCGCCTTTGTCGTCGGTGATCGCGTTGTCGCAGCCATGCGGCGTGTAGCGCAAGGCCAAGAGTTTCGCAGTAACGTCCACCGAGGCGGAATTGCCGAGGCAGTAGACCTACCTCCGGAATATATAGAAACAGCGGTTCGAGCCACCCAAATTATGGGTCTCCAAGTGGCTGGTGTCGACATGCTCGAAAGTAAATCTGGCCCACAGATTATGGAAGTGAATTCTTCTCCTGGCCTTGAAGGCATTGAGTCTTGTACGGGTTTAGATGTTGCCGGTGCAGTTATTGAATATATTGCTGCCCAAGTAGATTTCCCGGAAATAGATGTACGTCAAAGACTGACTGTTAGTAAGGGCTATGGCGTTAGTGAAATCTACGTTCCAGAAGGCTCTAAATTTGTAGGTAAGAGCATTGAAGGTACACAATTACGTGAACAGGACATTAACGTTCTAACGCTATATCGAGGGGCAAAATCTATCCCTAATCCAAAACCTCAGCGAGTTCTCGAAGCCAAAGACAAGCTTTTATGTTTTGGTAAATTAGATTCAATGAGAGGTATGGTACCTGTAAAAACCAGAAACCGCCGCCGACCTGATATCGCAGACTTACCTTCAGAGTTACCTGAGGGAACCGAGAAAGACGAGAGTTAAGGCTTCGGCCTTTTCGGTATTTGCTTATGCATAAACCCGCTAATACCTTGCGTTCAAATATCGATGAAAATTATTCATCGATATTTAAGCTAAGATGAAATAGCTTCTTTTTTAAGAAATCGGACTGAACTATCACACTCAAACACACTCAAAAAATAAGCCGAATTAAAACAAATCCCTTATCCACCCAAACAAAATATCCCACACGCTTCTTTTACTTTCTTGCAATTCTTCTTTCGCTTTTTGGAATTCTAGCCAGTTTTTTTCTAATTTTAGCTGTTCTTGCTCATGCTTTTTTTCTTGTGCTATTTTTAACTGTTCCTGAGCCAGTTTTTCTTGTTCTTGCTCCAGCCTCAACCGCTCTTCTTTCAAACGTTGCTGTTCCTGTGCTAATTTCTCTTGTTCTTGTTGTAATTTTTCTTGCTCTATTTTGTCCTGCTCCAGCGCTAGCTTCTCTTGTTCTCGTTTCATTTGTTGACGTTTTTTTCGCTGAAGAGCAAGTCTTTCTTCTTCAAGTTCCTTTTCTGCTAATTGTTTTTCTCGCAGACTCTTCTGGTCTGGAGATACTTTACACTCTCCGCGAGAAGGATCTAATCGACAACGAATTTTCCAAAAAAGTTTGAGTGCCGTAGCGTTATTGACATCAGTATCTTGTAAGGAAAGTCGAACACGCTTACTGAAAAAATCGATATCATCTTTAACAAACTGATTGGTTTCAATCCAATAATAGTCAGGTATTTCATCTTCAGCATCCCGAACCATTTTGTTCATTTGTTTTAAACGCGTCATCATGTAGTTACGCATATTAAAGCCAAAATCTTCAGGAAATTGATCTCGCTTCGAAATTGTCTGGAGCATGCCGTAATACAAACGATAATCGATAATTCCACCTTTTTCTCCCAAGCCCTTGTAGAGCTCGAAGGTGTTATAGGCCAAGGCAGGCATGATGAGGATATCCACGATTCCTTTTTCAAACTTTTCTGCAAAATTAGATAAGGTAACGCTCACTTTAGAAGCCCCGGCCAAATCAGCAAACTTCTTCATTTGCGGGTCATCATTGAGTATCGCTAGTTTTTTTCCGGCAAAGTCCTCAATAGTGTCAGTTGAACGATCCTTGACAAAAGCATACATGGAACCGATGGGAAACGTTGTGACAACTTCATAATTCCCCTCAATCATCAAGTTGCCGGCGCGCGGGCGTGATAATGTTGCGATGGCTAATTCCAAACCTTCTTGAGAGTTAATAGCGCCAATTGCATCCATCGTGCCGGCAAATTGTACAAACTGACGCGACAAAATACTGGTAATCACAACCGCTTCACATTTACCGGCTTTAAATTCTTTTACCGCATCAGTCTCTTCGGTATATGCAACAAATTTAAGGCGCAAACCCCAAGCTTGAGCTTTAGCAATGACATCTGAATAAAAAGTCATCACTGGGCCGGTTCGTCCAACAGGATCCCAAACACAAAAGGTCTTCTCTTCAATAGCAAAAACAGAATTGCTTAGAAGGGATAATAAGAAAACCAATACAAGATTTCGCTTATACAACGAGGTTGACTTTGTAACGAAAACCGACACATTTGAAAAAAAACAAATACGCTTTAAAAATAATAAAGGAGAATATTTATCGAATTGGCACAATTTCTTTACTTCCTTGTTATCTGTAAAAGTTAGGACGACTTGTTATTTTGCAAGAAGCTTAACATAAAATTATGTCTAACTTTTTGAGCGAGATATCAGAATTGAAGCTTAATTAGATTAATTCAGCACTAAATCAAGCTTTCAAGGTATCTGCTCAATAATTTAAGCTTTTTAAAATGGCTATTCGCTGTATAGCCCGAGAACAAATAGACAAGGCTATTCAAGAAATTGATGATCCTAAACCCGACTCTGAAGAAACCATGAAGTTACTGCTTGGCATGATTGTGTCTCGACAATCGGCGTTTCGTAGAACGATATGTGGGCATGGTCTAAGCTGAGAATGTATTAAGAATTTTGCTGTTATCCTTAAGCTGCTATATTGTGAGCCATCATTAAAAAATAGCTTGGCAAGAACAAACTGTGTCCGTTGGCGGCGCTGCATTAGCCCTTGTGATTTGCTTCAGCAAATGAAGACGCTAACAATTGAGTTTATTGGCAGTAGATTTCTTATCGCATCTCAAATGGAGAAATATCATGAAAAATACAGATAAGTCAGGATTCAAAAATGAAGGCTTTGACAAAGGCTATGGCAATATTGCTGAACTCATGGTTAATGGTAAAACCTATCACTATTTTGCCTTCGATAAATTGCCAGGTGAACTAAAAGAAAACCTGCAGAAACTACCGTTTTCGCTAAAAGTACTACTGGAAAACCTCTTGCGTTTTCAGGATGGAGACACAGTAAGCCACACAGATATTGAAGCGCTGCTGCGTTGGCCGGAAAAACGCAGCGCTGATAGAGAGATAGCCTTCAGACCGGCCAGAGTATTAATGCAGGATTTCACTGGCGTACCGGGAATCGTCGATCTGGCAGCCATGCGTGATGCGATTGTGGAAGCGGGTGGAGATCCGGATCGTATCAACCCACTAGCCTCAGTCGATCTGGTAATCGACCATTCGGTGATGGTGGATCGCTTCGGCACGGCGGCGGCCTTTTCCCAGAATGTTGAAATGGAATATCAACGCAACCGCGAACGTTACGAATTTTTGCGCTGGGGACAAAAAGCCTTTAAAAACTTTCAGGTGGTACCTCCCGGCACCGGTATCTGCCATCAGGTGAATCTTGAATATCTGGCAAAGGGTGTCTGGTCCAAGGAAGTCGATGGCCAAACTTGGGTCTATCCCGATACACTGGTAGGTACCGACTCTCACACGACGATGATCAACGGCATGGGCATTCTTGGTTGGGGCGTTGGTGGCATCGAGGCGGAAGCGGCCATGCTGGGCCAACCTGTTTCAATGTTGATACCTGAAGTCGTCGGCTTCTGTATCGAAGGCAAATTGTCGGAAGGTGTGACCGCGACCGATCTGGTGCTGACGATTACAGAAATGCTGCGCAAGAAAGGTGTTGTCGGCAAATTCGTGGAGTTTTATGGCGATGGTCTTTCTGATCTGACATTAGCTGATCGCGCGACAATCTCCAATATGGCGCCAGAGTATGGTGCTACTTGTGGTTTTTTCCCAATTGATACCCGAACCTTAGAATACCTTCATTTAACCGGCCGCTCAGAAGACACCATCGCACTTGTAGAAGCTTATTGTAAGACACAAGGATTATGGCGTGAAGATGGTCAACCATCTCCGGTATTTTCATCTTCATTGACCTTGGATCTCGGCTCAGTGGTGCCTTGCCTGGCTGGGCCTAGCCGACCACAAGATCGGGTTGCGCTGACCGAGGTGCAAAAAGTTTTTCACGATGCTTTGGCACTACAGGGTGGGCAAAGTATCGAAGTCATGTCCAGATTGGAGAGCGAAGGTGGAGCACAGATGGCCGTTGGCGCTCAAGAACATGTCGGGGAAGTTGAAGTTGAGATCGATGGCGAGAAGCATTGCTTGAAACATGGCGCGGTGGTCATCGCAGCAATTACTTCCTGCACCAATACCTCTAATCCCAGCGTCATGTTAGCGGCGGGATTATTAGCGAAAAAAGCCCTAGAACACGGGCTTAAAGTACAGCCCTGGGTGAAAACTTCGCTCGCCCCCGGATCCAAAGTGGTCACAGATTATCTGGTCAAAGCCGGACTTCAGGATAGCCTGAATGAGCTAGGCTTTGACCTGGTAGGTTATGGTTGCACGACCTGCATTGGTAATTCTGGGCCACTACCGGAGGTTATCGAATCCGCTATTCAGAAAGGCAATCTGGTCGTGGCATCGGTACTTTCCGGTAATCGTAATTTTGAAGGACGGGTTCATCAGTCTGTCAAAACCAATTGGTTAGCGTCGCCCCCATTAGTACTAGCCTATGCGCTGGCCGGTACCGTAGAAACCAACCTGGCAAGAGACCCCATTGGACGCAATAATCAGGGCGAGGCGGTTTACCTGAAAGATATCTGGCCCTCTAATCAGGAAGTACAGGCTGCTCAGGTAGCCGTAAGCAATGCAATGTATCAATCGCGTTATGCTTCGGTTTTTGATGGTGACGAGGTATGGCAAGCACTGGCTGCGAGTGAAGATAAAACCTATGACTGGCATGAAGACTCTACCTATATCCATAAACCACCTTTTTTTGACGGGCTGACAGCAGACTTACCTGAAATCAAAGCGATTAAGGGCGCGCGTATTTTGGCACTACTGGGCGATTCAATTACCACTGATCATATCTCCCCAGCTGGGAACATTAAGACAGACAGCCCTGCAGGTCATTACCTGCAAGGCCACGGTATCGAAGCAAAGGATTTCAATTCTTATGGCTCACGACGGGGTAACCACGAAGTCATGATGCGCGGCACCTTTGCTAATATTCGTATTCGAAATGAAATGACGCCGGAAATTGAAGGTGGTTATACAAAACATTTTCCCGGCAATGAGGTGCTGCCGATCTATGGGGCTGCTATGCGTTATATAAATGACGATATACCAACAGTGGTGATTGCCGGTAAAGAGTACGGCACGGGCTCAAGTCGCGATTGGGCAGCGAAGGGAACGACCTTGCTGGGCGTTAAGGCGGTGATTGCTGAATCATTTGAGCGAATCCACCGTTCTAATCTGATTGGCATGGGGGTTTTACCCTTGCAGTTTCCGGCAGGCGTGAGTCGCAAATCACTGAACTTGGATGGTTCTGAAACGGTGGATATCCTGAACCTGGATGCCGACTTGAAACCAGGCCAAAAAATTGATGTTGCAATTCATCGTGAAGGCGGCGCTTCACAACAGTTCCAGGCCTTATGTCGAGTGGATACCGAAACAGAAGCCAGCTACTTCATTAATGGTGGCATTTTGCATTATGTGTTGCGCAAAATGATCGCTGCTTAATTGCCAATTCATTTGAGCGATTGTTATAACTTCTATTTCACCCTGCCTAAGCAAACATATTAAGCTCGGCAGGGTGTTTTATACTCGAATCGTAGAATATTACCTGTGATAAAGAATTGCTCATATGCAAACAAATCATTCAAGAAATAACAAAATATTAAACTGAAGCCTCTTACACTTATCCTGGTTTGTTTTGCATGGACCTATATTGAGAAAATGAAAGCGAAGCTGGATGATTTGAATTCAGATATCTCGAAATTGCAAGATAAAGCAAAGGATAAAAAGTCCAGTTTTAAAGAAGAGTACTAGGAGCAAATCGATACCTTGAAAACCAAACGCGAAGAGACCGGTAAAAAATCACTTAAGCTGCTTTAACTGATAATCAACCGCTGAAAAAACGGTTTTCAAGTAAGCAATAAGGCATTCACGTTTATCAGGTCTAGTTTTAAGTTTTTCTAACTCTTTAGCGCTATGCCATAAGCCCAGGGTTAGGCAGCCCGTTTGCATCGCATCAATTTGCACATCAAGATTGTCATCTTCTATGCTATCGGCATCGGCCATAAATTTATCTAATTGTGTTTTAAAGGCGCTAAAATAGGCTTTCAACTTATCAGATGGGATAGCTAAACGCTTGGCTGTTGCAAGTGGTTCTTCCGCTACATTTTTCCAATATTTTGCCAAGATTTCTTGTATTTTTTCCGTCGCGCCATCAGCATTAAAGGGCTTAACGATATAGCCGCCGACATTCAGCATAATAGCTTTTTGTACCGTATCTCTATCACTTCCCGAGGTAATCAATACAAAATTCAAATTTGATAACACGGTGTCAGTACGAATTTTTTCAAGCAACTCGATACCAGACATTTTCGGCATGCGTACATCACAACAACACAAAACAGGCATTGGATTGCTTTGTAAAAAGTTCCATGCCTGCAAGCCATCCTGAAATTGTAAGATGTCGGTAAAACCCATGATTTGCATTAAATCGACCAGAGCAAATCTGGAAACCGCGTCATCATCCACAACGATAATTTGCATTACTTACTCCTAAAATATGTGCTAAATCGGGATTAACTCTCTGACCATTATAAATAAAAAATGCTATTTTTTTAAAAAGGGAACCTAATAATAAACCACCAGAAAATCCATAAAGTCACTTAAACCATGTTCAATAGCTGGCATATCGTTGGCGTCGGCGAATACTTCTAGCTCCCCGGCTAAGGCCTCTAGTTGCTCATCTTTTAAATAGCCTGCGCTACCTTTAATGCCATGAAAAACCCTTCCCAATTCATGACAATTTTTATCTTTCATATAAATATAGATTTCTTCAATTCTCTCAGGCAAAGACTCAACAAATGCCGTTCTCAATTTTACTGACAGGACCTCTTTAGGATCAGAGTTTGACTCTTCTTCAAGCTGTTTAGTTTTGTCTATTGTCGGTTCTGATGGCACACCAAATAGATTATCCAGCTCCGATAAGCTAGCTCTAATCAAGGGTTTCAGCTTTCTCCCACTTTCCAGAAGTTCGTATATCGTGTCAGATAGAACATGATGTAATTCTTCTTCATCAACGGGTTTTCTCAAAAAATCATTCATACCTGCATTCAGATAGTTTTGTTTATCTTCTTCTGTGACATTGGCTGTTAGCGCAACTACTTTGATCAGGGGGTTTGAAAAGCTTTTATTATTCCATTCACCCTTTCGTATACAACGTGTCGCTTCTAAACCATCCATCTCAGGCATTCGACCATCCATGAGTACGATATCATAATCACTCATCTGTAATTTATCTAAGGCCAGTTTACCATTTTCAGCGATATCAACATGATGCCCCATATCTTCAAGCAATGTTCGGATGATAATTTGATTGGTTACAAAGTCTTCTGCACATAAAACATTCAATTTATGACTATGCGGCAAGAGTTCTTTTACTTCTACTTCGCATGCCTCTGCGGAGCTAATCTCTAGGGGTAGTTCAAAATGAAAATTTGAACCCTCACCGATAACACTGCTTACCTCGATAGTTCCACCCATGAGCTCAACGAGTTGCTTACAAATAGAAAGGCCTAGACCGGTACCACCATATTGTCTGGTTGTCGACACATCTGCTTGTTCGAATTTTTGGAATAACTTTCCAATATTTTCCTCGCTAATACCGATTCCAGAATCGCGGATAGAAAAATCGAGCTTTATGTTGTCGCCATTCATTTCAAGCAAGCTAATATTGACCGTAACGCCACCTGAACTGGTAAATTTTATGGCATTACCGATGAGGTTCACTAATACCTGGCGAATTCTTGTCGGGTCGGACCTGACATACTGGGGCACATCATCGGCAACCTTCAGTTTAAAATATAAACTTTTGTCTTTCGCCATATCACCCAATACCGCGACGGCTGAATTGACTTCATGGCGAATGTCGAAATCGACCATTTCAACATGAAGCTTACCCGCCTCCATTTTTGATAAATCCAGGATGTCATTAATAATGGTCAACAAAGCTTTTGCGTTACTATGCGCAATATCCAATTGCACTCTGGTTTTGTCGTGAACAGACGAATCTTTCAAGGCAAATCTGAGCATCCCTAAAACACCCGAAAGCGGTGTTCGGATTTCATGACTCATGGTTGCCAGAAAGTCACTTTTCGCCTGAGCGGCCATTTCAGCTTCAGCTTTGGCTTCTTTCAGACTGTTTTGTACGTCTTGCATCTGCTTACGCAACCGACGCTCAATAAGAAAAGCGGCATTGGTTTCATCTAAGAGTTCATTAAAACCATCTACCAATACACCAATTTCATTGGTTTTAAGGTGATCAGGTAGACTTAAGCGCTCTTTGCTATCGGCATGAATGCTCTTCAGACGCCTTCGGACATTAACCAAAGGCTGGGATATTTTTACTTTCAGGGCATGAGCAGAAACAAAGAAGGATATGGAGATAACAAAGATCACACCCAAGATGGTAGGAATGGAAATATCTCTGGTTCGTTGATCTACCCAGTTTTTATTAGGTGTGGCTCTCAACACACCTAATATTTGCTCATTATCGAAGATCGATTCCAACTTTAGGGTAATCGTACCTAAAGCTTCTCCACCACCTTCATGGACACTCGATATTTTCATGCCTTGACTGAACTCATCGGCAAAGCCTTCTAGCTCTGCCGAATAAACTACATTCGTACCGAGTAAACCATTTATTGCATCCCAAGCAACCGTTTCATTAGAAGAAAATAATGCAGCAGATGCGGTATTTTTCACTGCCGCCATCAAGCTTAATACTTGGCGCTCAGATTCTTCAAGCGCAATACGTTGATTTAATTGATAGGCAATGAGACTGAAAATAGTAGAAAGCACCAAAGCGGTGCTAACCATGATCATACCGACATAGTTTTGAAGGTGCCGAAATCTCATTATCGCCCTTTGATTGAATAAACTATGACGATACCCTGCTCTGAAAGCTCTTCGGGGCTTTTATCTTTAACATAAGATATAGCATTTTTATTTCGACCCACTTCCTCCAGTATACCGTTTACATTAGAAATTGATTTCGGTGGAAAGGCTCTACCTGAATAACTTAGTCTGGCCCAATAAGCATCAATATCAGATAATTGTTTACCTGTCAGTCTTTCAAAAAAGGCTTCTCGAATAGCTGAGTCCAAGCCATGATCAAAGGCTTTGGCAGTCTTTCCATTAGGAAAGTTTCGGGCTCTTCCTAAGAATATACTCATCACTTGCTTTTTATTTAACTCAGATAATTCTGACTTCTGATTCACAATGACATAAATAGTGTCACTGTCAGCTGCCATGGTATATGGAGCAATTATTGGTGCTATGAGAGAAGTAAATAACGTTATCATTCTAATGATTTTCATATTAAAACACCCAATCTAAAGTAGCTGAACACCAGGTTCGGGTGTCTTTAGAAAAGTGTCTTTCCTGATTATCAAAGGTATTTTGAGTGGGAAAAACGCCTAGCGAATTTTCGTTTAGGGTAGTGCGATCACATTGAACTTTCAGCGCTTTTTGTGTCGCAAAATCCCAACGTAAGCCTAAACTGATGGTGTATTGATCAATGGTTCCTGAAGACAGATTGTCTTTTAATATGCCATTGTAAAGAACGCTAAGCCCAGCATCTAACTCCGTGTTTCCCGTAGGCGATGGAGGCTCATAGGGAAAGTCACGATCATCCCAGGACTTTGAATAAGTGATGTGCGGTAAAAAATCGCCAAAGCGCCTTCCTATTTGAATATAGGCGCGCTCTCCATCATAGGTACCAAAGTTACCGGCATCGACAAAGCTGAATTCACCTTGATAATGCCAGGAACCAGGTGTCCATGAGAAGCCTAGAGCACCATAGGTGACTTTTACGTTTTCGATGGCATAGTCATTGGCAATCTGTTGTGCTTCAGGCCAATAACCCGCAACAATTGGCTCATTGACATAGCCCAATAAGGCTTTTAAGGCATTGGTATTTTCAACAAAACGATAGCGTGAAATATAAGCCCGAAGCGTTAGATCATCTTTTTCCCATGTAACACCCCCACCAAACACCGGTGCCGACTTCACATAATTCAATGAAGTAGGGTCATCTTTATAACCGATATTGACTGTCGATTTTGACTTACCTATAAATGCTTCAAAGCGTAATAAACTGTCAAAGTCCCCTATTTCATAAACGGCTTTAAAACCATCGTAATGGCTATAGGGAATCCAGCCATAAAATTCTGTGGGTGGCCGAACCCAGTGATAGGAATAGCCGACATTTCGATAATCTGATAATTGAAAGGTATCTAAGACCATTCTACCTAAGCGAAAACTGAAGTTTTCGCCATCATGATAACGAACAAATGCCATTTCAATGGCTTCCTCAAGACTGTTATCGACTTTCTCTTGTGCCACAATTTGACCCACTGCATCCCAACCAGGTGATAGCTCTTTTCGGGCTTGCAGACCTAAGCGTGAATCAATCAACCAAGGATTATCTTCAATTTTTTTGCTTTTCTGGGTGATATTACGCTTGAGGACAAGGTCATTATATTTATCTGTTTCAGCATAACCAATGGTACCGAAGCCAGTTATATCCCAACCACCGAGCGACATTGTTTCAGCATAAGCATTACTCAAAGGTAAACAGAGAATAGCTGACGTTAACAAGGCCGCTTGCATCACATTCTTTAAACGAACTCGCGGATTATTGATTATTTTTTGAAATGTCATTACCTAAGATCCTTAGAGGTTTCTCATTCCCGACTCACTGACATATTTTCTAAACTAAAATGGAAGCTTAGCAGTCATGTTTCGGTATTAAGAAAAGTTTAGGCAACGAATCTAGAAGTACAAGAATTTAAACCATGCACTTATGTTTATAAAAAGTTTATAAACTTTTTATAAAAAAGATAAAACTTCATACGCCCTATTCGAAGAAATTTTTTCTGGGAAATTCTTTTTTTCAAATCTCATCATCACTTCAATTGTTCTATACCTAGACAGTAAATAAACGCACCAAAACAGGGTGCATTATTTAGATAATACTGTTCATTGCGCACTTGCTTTAAGCAAGCCCATAATTAAAACCAAAAATCAAAACTAAAAAATATTCTAATTAATTGAATTTAATATAGTTTTTAAGATTAGTAAGTTTAATTCATAACGGCATACTGTTTGCATAAAAATAAGAGATTAATATAAGCCACCAATTCTATATGAGTTGATAGGTATAAGTTGATAGGTATAAGTTGATAGGTATAAGTTGATAGGTGTTTTTTTAATAACTCTCAGAGGATGACCAATGAAAAAAGAAGATGTGGTAGAAGCAGTCGTATTAGCTAAAAACAAAAAAGGCTTAACTTGGGAAAGTATTGCAGGTGAATTAAGTTTAGGGACTGTTTGGGTGACATCAGCATGCCTGGGTATGAACAGCATGCCAGAGGAGTCTGCCGATAAGCTTTGCAAACTTCTTGATCTTCCCGCAGAGGCCAAGCCTGCATTAATGGCCTATCCTACTAAAACCTGGGAAAAGTCGGTTCCGCAAGACCCGCTTATTTATCGCTTGTATGAAATTGTCGGCGTCTATGGCGACACATTAAAGGAAGTGATTCAGGAAAAGTTCGGCGATGGCATCATGAGTGCCATCGATTTCAGTATGGATGTCGACAAGCAAGAAGATCCAAAAGGTGACCGTGTGGTGATTACCATGAACGGAAAGTTTTTAGGATATAAAACCTGGTAAATTTTTTATACAACTGCTCATTGAGCCTGTCGAAATGTTTCTGATAAAACTCAGAGTTGAATTTGAACACCCTTCGACGGGGCTCAGGGAGCGAATATAAAACCGCTCATTGAGCCTGTCGAAATGCCTGTATTGAGCTTCGTCGAAATACGCCTAATAGAAACACTGATTTTAATTTGAACACGCCTTCGACCCTTCGATAAACTCAGGGCAGGCAAGCTCAGGGAGCGGGTATTGCCCCCCCCACCTTATTGACTATTCTGAAAAATAATCACCCCAAACAAAAAAATCGAAATACATTGCCAAAACAGCACAGGGTTTCTCTCCATTAAAGGTGGCTTGGTCTTGCTTAAATATGTTCGACTTGGATGCTTAAGTTCGAAAATAAATTCAGACACTTCTGCATAACGCTTATACGGATCTATATTGGTAGCTTTACTAATCGCATAATCCACCCAGGCAGGTATATTTTTTTCTTCGCTAAGTAGTGGCTGATAGCTCAATCGTCCTTGCGCACGGCGATTGTTTGTTCTTGATATGGCATTACCGTAGGGTAAATTACCTGAGAGCATTTTGTAGGTAATGACACCCAAGGAAAATAAATCAGATTGCGCTGTACCCAGTTCGCCCAAAAAGTATTCTGGCGCTGTAAATTGCGCCGTTCCGACAATACCTTCATTGAGCTCAAGCATTTCCGAAATACCAGCTACTTTCGTTGCACCAAAATCGATAATTTTAACGGTACCGTCTGAATCAATCATAATATTGTTGGGTCGTAAATCCTGATGGACCATCTCTTGGCGATGAAATGCCTGTAGACCTTTAGCAATTTGCTCAACGATATTACGAACTGCTTCAATACTCGGTGAAGGGTTATCGGCCATCCATTGCGCTAAGGTCTGGCCTTCTATGTACTCGGTCACTATGTATAAGTAATTTCGTTTACGGGTAGGTTCGATTGCCTTCAAAACATGGGCATTATTTACCCTTTTAGCGATCCAATCCTCCATTAAAAAACTTTCCAGGTAAGTTTGATCATTTCGCATTTCAGCTGAGGGCGTTTTTAACACTACTTTTTCTTTCGAGTCATTATCTTCAGCTAAAAACACATGACTTCGACTGCTAATATAGATTTCCCGAATAATGGTATAACCATCAAAATTCATTCGTGCAGATAACTGAGGTGCAGGCGCTAACTGATGTACTTGCTGTTGAACTTCTTCAACATGCTGACCAGGAAGATTGTTAATTCTTGCGATTTGAATCGTTAAGTTATCATCACTCCCCGCTTCAAATGCATCTTTGATTATAGTTTCTGCCGCCTCATCTAAAGTGCTACTTTTATTGATAACTTCAGTAATATGTTTTGCTGAAAGAAATTCATAAACGCCATCTGTTGCGAGAATAAAGGTATCACCAATAGTTAAGGGGATCGTTTTGTAATCAATTTCCAGAGTGTCATGAACCCCTAAGGCTCGCGTTAAGTAACTTGTTTCGGTGTCCACGACATGTCGATGATCTGTGGTTAATTGCTCTAGGTTGTTATTAATAACCCGATATATCCTTGAGTCACCACTGTGAAAAAGATGAGCCGTATTCGATTTGATAATAAGAGCACTAAAGGTACAGATAAAGCCTTTGTCTTTATTGAAACGATGTGGGCTATTTTGGGTTTGTGCATATAGCCAGGAATTAGTGGCCTTTAAAACACGCTGCGCTGATGTTTTCACTGACCACGCGTCAGAGGTGCTGTAATAGTCTTGTATAAAACCATTAATAGCTGTTGCACTGGCAATTTGGCTGACATTACTACTGCTAATACCGTCCGCTAATGCTATCGCAACACCTTTGGAACTGAGCAAAGGTTCGTCAGGAATCATCACGCCATGAGAATCCTGGTTTATTGGCTTTCGTCCCTCACTAGTGTGCTGACCAACAACGATGGTTAATTTTTTAGTCATGTACACAAACCTTAATGTCCTAGATTTATTTGCTCTATTAGTGAGCTGCCTGGCATATAAACCAGTTAAAACAAAAAAATCCCCGCCTAAATGACGAGGATTTTTAAATTATTGCTCTAAAGCTTAAGCTATTTTAGTTGCAGTCACTTTCGCCTGTTTACGCTCTGGATTGGTTCTGACATGCGTCCAGTAAAGTGGTAAGCCGACCAGTAATAAACCACCAAATAAGTTACCTAATACCGTTGGTATCTCATTCCACACCAAGTAGTCAAAAATAGTGAAGTCACCACCCATGATCATTGAGAATGGGAATAGGAACATGTTCACAATTGAGTGCTCAAAGCCCATAAAAAAGAACAGCATAACCGGCATCCACATCGCCATCATTTTACTGGTTGCAGAAGTAGAGATCATCGCACCGACAACACCCATAGACACCATCCAGTTACATAGCATGCCACGAATAAAGATAGTGAACCAACCATCAGCGCCATAAGCCTGATAACCTAAGGTTCTGGATTCGCCAATCGCGCCTACTTTAGCAGCTAACGCACCACCATCCGTATTATAGCCGTAAGTTAAGATAAACGATGCAAAGAACGCTGTAGTCAATGCGCCTGCAAAGTTACCTACAAATACCAAACCCCAGTTTCTTAACATCTGCGGAACAGTACAGCCAGTACGTTTATCCAAAACAGCTAAGGGGACTAAAGTAAACACACCCGTTAAAAGATCAAACTTCATTAAGTAGAGCATGATAAACCCTACAGGGAAAAGCAAGGAACCTACCAAAGGGCTACCTGTTTTCACAATCACCGTAATGGCGAAAAATGCGGCCAGGCCTAAAATCGCACCCGCCATAAATGCGCGGACTAAAGTATCTTTGGTGGACATAAAAATCTTTTGTTCACCGGAGTCAACCATTTTGGTGACAAATTCACTGGGTTCTAAATAAGACATAAGTATACTCTCAAGTTGGAATTAAATATATTTCACCAAACCCCAAAGCACCTTGCATGCCAGTTAAATAATATCCATATATAACAAAAACTTAATCAATATAAATACATATACTTTCAGTTTATTTATGCCAAATAAGATGCCGACTGCACCTTGGAAGCCCAACAACACCCCATTTTGGTGCAGTGTTTTTATCCGTATTGAGTTTAAAAATTACTCTTTACTGATCCTATAATCTAATCAAACGAAAAGACCTGATGTTAAGCGGTATGCCCATCACTTATCATCCTGAAAAAATAATACCAAACACTAATAATGGGTATAACTTTGAGCCAACAAAGACCACTTAAACCAGAAGCATTAATTTAGAAGCACTAATTCGCAGCAAGATCTTTCATAGTCAATATTGTTACGTTATATTCATCAAAATATCATCGACTATTAGCTAGTGCTCATCTAGAAATAGCGCCGTAGCGAGGGCGTTCCATAATTTGAAAATAGTGCCACAATATATGGGCGCTTAGTTATTCTAAACATTATTCTAAACAACTGTATATTGTGGTTGCCAGCTTCAGATTCTGGGGCGTCCGCAGCAGGTGTCATTTCTGGATAGGCACTAACTAGCCTGCTAATAGCGTTTCAAGCAGCTCATCTATTTCTACTTTAAATTCTTTATCTTCAATTTTATTAGCACTGATTTTTGCATCTTGAAGATTTTTGATTGCTGCGTCAGTCTGGCCTAATTCAATGTGTAGTGTTGCCATGGAAAATGCAATCGATGACATATGGTCTTTCGAATTAATAGCAATGGCTTTTTTTAGAGCTTTTTCGTAGCCCACCAGAGCGGCTTCTAAATCTTCTGTAAAGTCAGCAAGTGTTTCCCATTGTTCTGGGTGATCTTTCTCGCTATGTTCATTATCGGTGCAAATAGCCTTCAACTCGGCATAAAGCCCATCGAAGGCCTCTTGGTCATCTTTATTAGCTGCCGCCATCAGCTTTTCAGCTAAGGTGTACACAGACTTATATATTTTGGTATTAATCATGAATAATTCCCTTTCTCTTCTGAAAATCTGCAAATAAATTAGATGTGTGATCATCGTCGGGGTTTTGATTTAGACGTTCGTGGTGATTTATTTTTAGGCACATTTCCGACCTTGGTACGAGATGATTTTTGCGCCCGATTACCCTTATGTTTAGTCGTATCAGCTGTTTTTTTGCCCGTATTATGTTTTTGCTTTGTTTTATTGGGGCGAACAGAGGCTTCGGTCGATGAGCTCTCGGTTAAGGCAAATAAGGTGGATAGTTCTTTTTCTGTCAAATCTCGCCAGTCTCCTAAGGCTAGACCTTTTAGCCTGACATTCATGATTCTAAGCCGCTCCAGCTTAGTCACCTCATAACCAAAGTATTCGCACATACGACGAATCTGCCGATTGAGACCCTGAACCAGGGTGATGGTAAACACATTAGAAGACTCTTTTACCACCTTACATTTTTTGGTGACGACCCCTAACATCGGCACCCCTTGAGCCATACCAGAAATAAAATCGTCAGCAATAGCTTTATTCACGGTGACCCGATATTCTTTTTCGTGATTATTTCCAGCACGCAGTATCTTGTTGACTAAATCTCCGTTATTGGTTAAAAAAATCAGACCTTGAGACGCTTTGTCCAAGCGCCCAATGGGGAAAATCCGACTACTATGATTCACAAAATCAACAATATTATCGGCTTCCGAGGATTCAGTTGTACTGACAATCCCAACTGGCTTATTAAGCGCCACAAAAATAAGTGCTTCCTCATCTCTAGGCTCAATTAACTGTCCATTCACCTTTACTATGCTGCCTGAAAAGACCTGGTCACCCACGCTAGCTCGCTTTCCGTTAATAAACACATTGCCCTGCTCGATATAACGGTCAGCCTCTCTGCGCGAGCAGATACCGCTTTCACTAATGTATTTATTGAGCCGAATTGAGACTTTATTAAACATATACAAATTACCAATGTCTCTAATAGAGAGTTTAAACTATAAAAGTGATATTCCTGTGGGAATCAAGGGCAAAACATTAAGGTATCAATTAATATGCCCTTCTCATATCAGACACTATTCATTCTGCTTAGTTCCTTTTATCTTCAGCTTAAGATCGGCAAATGGTTTAAATGTTGCCGCCTCGATTTTACTGTCAGAAGTGCTGCCATAACGTATTAAATTGACATATTTTGAATGCTCTTCATCGTGACAGTAGAGGCAAAGTAACTCCCAATTACTGCCATCACTGGGATTGTTATCGTGATCATGATCAATATGATGTACGGTTAGTTCCGATAAATTTTTGCGCGTAAACTCTCTGGCACAGCGACCACATACCCATGGGTAAAGCTTTATAGCTTGCTCGCGATACCCTTTTTCACGCTTTGCGTTATAATCTCTTTGCTCAGCCAGTACTTTATCTAACTTCGATGTAGAGGTTTTTTGATTTGTCATTTTTATTACCTATATCGCAATCGAGAAATAGCTTTTCATCCACTCATATAGTACTGAGCTAGTCAGTTCACTTAACTGTATCGTTTCAAAAACGTCAGCCGGATCTTGATCTTTTAATGTAAATTGATAACGCACAGTATCTGTCTGTAGGTCATGAAGTATCAATAAGATTCGCTTGCCAGTCACCAGACAATCTATGGTCATGGCATCAGCAGGAATACCCTGGGCGCGCATGCCTCTATTAACACCTACGACAGGGTTTATATTTTCACAAGCTTGTTGGATACGAGTATGAGCGGCGGTAACAACATCGGATAATGTGGCTAGTGCTGGGCTTATCACAATTTAGTTCCTTTCATTAAAATACTGGCTCTGCTCTCTTGCAATCATAGCGGCTTTCCTTTCCTTTCCCCAACGATAGTCATTTAATATACCGGTATTTCTAATCACTCGATGGCACGGAATTAAATAGGCAATTGAATTATTAGCTATTGCTGAAGCAACCGCGCGAACAGCTTTTGGCTTATCTATTGCTTCAGCTATATCACTATACCTTGCTAGCTGGCCTTCCGGGATATCCAGTAAGGCTTGCCATACCTTTAATTTAAAAGGACTACCTTTTAACAACAAGTGAATAGGCTTACTGTCACAAGCCTCATGCAAAAAGATACCTTGATAGAATGATTCTGTGTGCTCATTATTATGTCGAATAGTGGCATTATTCCATTCTAGGTACAGTTCACTAATAAGCGCCTCTCTCTCATTGTCATCATCAAAAAAAGCAAGCTTACAAAGACCACGAGACGTCACTGCGATTAAACAATAACCAAACAAACAGCTATGGATGCCATAGTATATATCCAAACCCTGGCCTAAGCTTTTATATTCCCCCGGCGTCACACTTTCATGGGTAATAAATAAATCGTGCAATCGACTACTGCCACTTAAGCCATTGTCCAAAGCGGATTGCATCACGGAATATTCTTTTAGCTTTTTCTTGGCATTCTCTTTTGTCAGATATAGCAGAAACTGTTTAGGCGATACGCCGGCCCATTCGGTGAATACCCTCTGAAAGTGAAACTCACTCATACCCACAACAGAAGCAAGCTTCTTGAGTGAAGGTTGCTCAATTTGATTTTCTGTCAAATATCGAATGGCTTTTGCAATTGAGCCATAATTTTTGTGATCTTGTTGAAGAAGGCTGGTCATAAATTAAGCTCAGAAATAATATCTTGCTACGGTGAAATCGGATAGTAGGTGGTTTATCTATACTTGACCACCCGAATCTTGCTTAGTAAAAAAAACCTGCCTATGAAAATAAGCAGGTTTTCTGGGGATTCATTTAAAGAAATTAGAGGGCTAATTGGTCACGCCAAGTTTTCTTTTGACATAGGTTCCTGGTGCATCACACAGGATCTCTAAACTACCTTGCTCAGGAAGCCTTGCAGGAATAGATTCACCTTGATATGCCTTTAGCCACTCTTGCCAATTTGGCCACCAGCTACCTTGATGATTCTCACTGGTCTCCAGCCACTCTTCTGCAGAAATGGGTAATTTATCATTCGTCCAATATGAGTATTTTTTCTTGGCAGGCGGATTGACAATACCCGCTATATGGCCCGACTCACTCAAGACGAAGGTGGCATTTTTAGCACAAATTTTTGCGCCTTCATAAGTAATTTTCCACTTAGCGATATGGTCTTGATGCGCCGATATAAAATATAAAGGAATATCAATTTTCGATAAATCAATCTTGGTGCCATTAATATTATAGGTACCCGGTTTCACTAATTCATTATCGAGATAGAACTTTTGTAGCATGTCATTATGACAAGCCGCAGTTATATTTGTGCTATCTGAATTCCAATACAATAAATCAAAAGGCATCGGAGATTCGCCCTTGAGATAGTTCTGAATGTAGTAATTCCAATACAGCGAATTTTCACGCAATTTACTGAATGAAACAGCCATCACACGGCCATCAAAATAACCTGTTTGATTATTCTGCTGAATGATTGCTTTTACAATGTGGTCATCAATAAAGACCCCGATATCACCGGGGTCTGAGAAGTCAGTCAGGGTAGTTAATAAAGTTGCAGATTTCACTCTTGATTTTAAACGTCTCCCTGCCATGTATGCTAAGGTCGTCATTAATAAAGTTCCGCCAATACAGTACCCTACTGCATTTACTTCTCGCTCACCGCTTTGTTTTTCTACTACTTCCAAGGCTTGAAGAACACCTTCAGTAACATATTGATCAAAACCAATATGTCTATTATCTGCAGTGGGATTCAACCACGACACCATAAACACGCTTTGCCCTTGCTCAACCGCCCAACGAACATAAGAGTTTTTTTCTGATAAATCGAGTATGTAGTATTTATTTACAAAGGGTGGAATAATCAGTAAAGGCGTTTCACATACATGTTCAGTTGTTGGCGAATATTGAATGAGCTCGAATAATTCACAACGGTACACAACTTTCCCTGGTGTCGTGGCAATATTTTCACCAAGTTGAAAAGCACTATCATCCGTCATGGTAATTTTTAAGGTGTCGGCACTTTGCTCTAAGTCTTTTACAAAACGCTCAAAACCCTGAACCAAGTTTGCGCCTTTGGTTTTAATAGTCAAACTGAGCAGTTCAGGATTCGTTAGAATATAGTTTGAGGGTGACGCTGCATTCAACAGTTGTCGGGTAAAAAATTCGGCGCGCCGGCGGGTTTTCTCATCTAAACCCGGTACCGTATGAATACTGTCTAACCAAGCTTGAGCGGTTACTAAATAAGCTTGTTTGATAAAATTGAACCAAGCGTTTTCTGTCCAGGCCTCATCCTTAAAACGCATATCACCACGCTCTGGCTCGACAACAGATTCGACACTTTTACCTGCAACCTGAAATACAGCCGATTTAATCACATTAAAGTAATTCTTACCGAAGGCTGCACTGTTTTTTGTGTTCAACCAAGGGTGTTTTATACATTCCTGCATATATTTAATACAAGACTCTGTCGCATCACTTGCCACCGCATGCATACTTGTATGTTCACTATTTAAATTACTTACTAAGTGACTGGCAACTCGCTGACTATCCTCGATGGCTTTCGCAGTCATTTTCCAATAAGGGTTATCAAAGACATTAAGACTCATGATTCAATCCATCTTCTTATTTTCCGGTGAATATTGGAGCGCACTTTTTGAAAAAAACTAAACGCTAGTAAGGCCCGCTTGCGCACCAGAAATCTGCCGGATAAACATTCGTTAAAACCTACTTAGCCGCCTACTTGGTCGCATCTTCTTTAGATGCGGTTTTATTTGTCTTAGCCGGTTTTTCATCTGTTTCTTCAGATTTAGCCTTAGTGATAATTGAACCAACCTCATCCCTAAACTTTTCGCCGGTTTCCACTAAACTTTTTAGGTCTTCCATTAAATGTTCATTAAGCTCAGAAAATGCCTCCATCTGACCTTTGAAAAATTGCTGCAATGAATCTGTATCTCGTACTTCTGACAAGGCTTTAAATTGAGAACTGGCGAACTCGGAATATTTTTTAGTTGCGTCCATTTGTGCTTTAAATGCATCCTGCACAGACTGACTTAACAATTCATTGAATTTAGCAACGGGCTCGAAGGTTTCTTTTGTTTTATTACTAAAATCTTTAATAAAATCAGTATTCACTTTTTCTCTCCTGATAAAGTAAGTTAGGTATGACTAAGCACCAAAACACATTATTTTTAAAACGTAAATATTCAATAAACTTGATTTTAAAAACCTGTTTTGGACATTAAATTATACTCAAATACCTATTTCATTTTAAAGTATTTGCGTTCATTTTAAAGTATTTGCGCTTCAGATGATCTGGATCATCTCTAATTCTTCTAAAAAGTTAACTCTGTTTCAATTACTAAAATTAGGTATGATTACCCGATATTTTTTAACTAAGATAAGGCTTAAGCTATGCGCTCTTTGATTCTGGAAACGCCTAAAAATCCAAGTAGCTTAAAATTGGTAGATCAGGAATTACCCCAGCCTTCTAGCAAACAAGTGCGCATTAAAATGACATCCATGGGACTTAACCGCGGTGACTTACTCTACTGCCAGGGACGATATTTTTTCCAAGCGACCGAAAATAGCCGTCTTGGATTTGAAGGGGCGGGCATTATTGATGCGTTGGGTAGCAAGGTCGAGAATTCAGAGTTCAAGCCTGGAGATCGTGTGGCCCTTTTACCGATGCGTTTTGATATTAGACACCAAGGTTGTTTTTCAGAATATGGCGTCTACGAAACCAGCTCGTTAATTCACAGCCCGCAAAATGTTCCTGATGATGAAACAGGCTCATTATGGATGGCATTTTTAACGGCTTGGGGGGGCATGATCGAATGCGGCAGCTTATCAAAAGGAGAAACTGTGGTCATTACAGCTGCATCCAGTTCTGTTGGCTTAGCGGCCATTCAAATTGCTAAAATGCTCGGCGCTAAAGTCATTGCAACAAGTAGTCATGAATCTAAATCGGAAGCATTAATTGAAATCGGTGCTGATAAAGTCATTGTGCTTCCTTCAAAATTGGAAAATGAAGCCTTAGCCCAAGGTATTGAACACTATGTAAATAACGTAAAAGATTTTACCCGGGAAAAAGGTTCTGACTTAGTTTTCGATGCAGTCGCAGGCCCAGCATCTCATGGTTTGCTTAAAGCCTCTGCTCAAGGTGGTCGAATTGTGATTCAAGGTATGTTAGATCGCAGACCTATGGACATTCATGCCGGAGTGTTAATGAAAAGAAGGTTAAGTTTAAGAGGCTATACCCTTGATGAGACGCTTGAGAATGACCATAAGAAACGTCGTGCCATAGAAGCCATTTCAAATGGTTTCAATAACAAACAACTTAAATCTATTATTGCTGAAAAACACGCTTTATCATCATTTGATAAAGCATTCGAACAATTAAAACAAAATCGACATATCGGAAAAATCGTGCTAATCCCCTGATTTTGTTTTGCAAGCAATCGCGTTACTATGGGCGCCACCATTATATGGCTCATAAAGAATATGGCTCATAAAGAATATAACTAATAAAAAATATAACTAATAAAAATTGTCATTATTTACCATACTTTTGTATTGAGCTCTTCATATAATAAAATTATTCGGAATTTGTATTCATGCCTTTACATAGCTATCACGGTCAACTTCAAACTCTAGCTTTAACTGACCTAACGAATAGAGCCAAAAGCGGCATTTTCACGTATTTATGTATTTGGCTAATTTTGGCATTTGGCTACGATTTTCTAACTAACTTTCCAGTTTTTTTCCTGATCAACACTTTATTTATAGTGAGCTTTTGTGTTTTACGTATCGCGCATTTTTTAATTTTGACGCGTAGTAAAAACCCTGACACGGCCTTTCTTCACCAATGGCTTATTATGACAATCCTTCTTGGAGCCGCTCATTGGGGAGTCATGTCTGCCTGGATAATATATGATCCTAAGCTTATAGAGCTTCGAAATGTTATCCTCGTTATTACACCCGCATTTGCCTTAGGAGGAGCTTGCACTCTTAGTATCTCTTCTGAAATTAGAACGCTTTACCCTTTGCTGATGAGCCTTCCCATGATAGGCATGCTTATCTATGTTGGCGACACAGAAAGTTTGATCTTTGCATTTTTGACCATCATTTGCCTTATCTATATTTTTAGTTCTTCAAAAGCAAGTCATAACGATTACTGGGCTGCCATCACAAATCACCTAGTCGCAGAGGAACGCGCTGAATTGATGGAACAGTTGAGCACCACAGACCCACTAACGCAGTTAAAAAACCGAATGTTCTTTGATAGAGAGTTCAATAAAGAATGGCGCCGCTGCTCTCGAATGAACTGCCCAATAAGCATAATCATGATCGACTTAGATCACTTTAAGCGTTTAAACGATCAATATGGTCATTTATTTGGTGACGAATGCTTAAAGAAAGCCGCTCAAGCCATTCAGAATGAAGTTGCCAGACCTGCTGATTGCGTTGCCAGATACGGTGGTGAAGAGTTTATCATTTTACTTCCCAACACCAATGCAAAAGGGGCTTATAATATTGGCAAGAGAATGCTCAAGTCTATTGCGGATTTAAGGTTTGATGTGGATGGAGAAGTGGTTAAAATGACCTGTTCTGTCGGCGCAGCAACCACTACGCCAGATTCCAAACAAGAACGATCAGATTTAATCAAAGACGCTGACACCGCACTTTATTATGCGAAAGAACATGGTCGCAATCAATTTTACAGCAAAGACATCGCACACGGCTAAGTCAGTTATCCTGATCTAGAACATGCAAAAAACCGGTTTAACCTCGATTGCTCTAAGGAAACTTTTAATGAAAATAAAATTCTTAGGTGGTGCAGGCACAGTCACTGGCTCGAAATATTTACTGTCTATTAATGATAAGAAAATATTAGTCGATTGTGGCCTTTTCCAAGGTGTTAAGAATTTACGAGAAAAAAACTGGCAGGAATTTCCTGTCGATATTACGTCGATTGATGTGCTACTTTTAACACATGCCCATATCGATCATAGTGGTTATATTCCCGCACTCACAAAAGCGGGCTTTAAAGGAAAAGTGTATAGCAGTAGCGCGACCTTTGATTTATGTAAAGTTCTTCTACCAGACTCTGGCTATTTACAAGAAGAGGATGCCCGTTACGCCAATTACAAAAAGTTCTCTAAACACAAACCCGCCTTACCGCTTTATACAGAAGCAGATGCCCGCCAGTCATTAGCAGCCTTTAATCCTATAAGCATGAATCAAGTCATAGAGATTGAAACTGGCATTACAGCGACATTTACGCCTGTAGGTCATATTCTCGGGGCCTGTGCTATTAAAATTTCTGCCAAGGGTAAATCAATCACCTTTAGTGGCGATGTTGGCAGACAAGATGACCTTGTGATGTATCCGCCCAAAGCCCTAAGCGAAACAGATTATTTAGTGGTGGAATCTACTTACGGTGACCGTAAGCATGAAGACATCGATGCCCTACAATTTTTTGAAGATATTATTAATAGCACCAGCCAACGCGGTGGCATCGTATTAATCCCTTCATTCGCTGTCGGCAGAACACAAATTAACCTGCATATTATTCAACTATTAAAAGACCAAAAACGCATCCCCGACTTACCCGTTTACCTTAATAGCCCGATGGCTATCTCAGCAACGGAAATATTCTGCAAGCACAATGAAGAGCATAAGCTAAGCAAACAACAGTGCCAAATAATGGATCAAAACACCCATTATGTTCGCACGCCAGAGGAATCAATTGCACTTAATGCAAGCCGTTACCCTTCTGTCATCATCTCCGCAAGCGGCATGGCAAGCGGAGGACGCGTTCTCCATCACTTAAAATCCCTTATTCCCCACCATCAACACAGTATTGTCTTTATAGGCTTTCAGGCGCCAGGTACTCGCGGCGATGCACTTATTAATGGCGCAAGTGAAATCAAGATTCATGGCCAATATTACCCGGTGAAAGCCGAAATACATCATAGTGGCAGCCTCTCGGCGCACGGTGATTACAGTGAAATCATTGCCTGGTTAAAACAGTCTGACATTCATCCAAAACAGGTCTTTGTAACGCATGGCGAACGAAGCGCTTCAGACTCTATGCGGATAAAATTAAAAGATACTTTTGGATGGAAAACCAGTGTTCCCGAGGTTGGTGAAGAACTTGAACTGGCTTAAGCTATCACTAGTTTGTACTAGTTTGATTGTCGTAAATGATAAATTTCGCCCTTAAACTAGCATGACAGGCATTAAAAACGCCTTAACTTGGTGCATAACAGCTTAATTATGTACTTTTTTTAATTATCGCTTTCCTATATTATTGCCGGTTAACAAGCGTTAAGTGTCTCAAATGTGGGAATCTTACTTTTATATCTGCATCATGCACGAGGAGAGCCGATTTGTCTCAAGCATCAACTGCTACGTCAACTACTAACATTGCGCCAGAACAGGCAATGTCTACTGCCAAAATAACTATCGAGCAGGCACAAGCTGCACTTGATATCTCGTTAAGCTATATAAAACACCTATGTTTGAATGAAACAGGCCGTCTATCAGGTAGTAAACTTGATGATTACCAACTTGTTTCTTATGAACTTGCCTATTCTTCTGCTGAAATTGCTGCAGCAAGAGCGATTTGCAACTATGCAGATAAGATTCGTAGCACTAAAGGCGCGAGCCAGGTAATGCTTTATTTAGAAGAAGATCTTGCCCTTCTTTTTAGTGCGGAAGCCGTGCAAAACACGCGTAATCGTTTATCTGCCAAGATGGCAGAGTTTGGTCTTAACGTAGAGCAGTTCAATACTGCCTTCATGAATGAAACATCCATCGCCTTTTGCCAAACCTTTTTACAGACGCAAAAATTGGCAGACATGGGACGTATCATGTTAGAGCAAAAAGGCCGAACCGCTGATTATCTGCTTGATGAAGACAAAGAAATCATGCGTGAATCTTTCCAGCGCTTTGCAAGCGATGTCGTTATGCCGCGCGCTGAACATATCCACCGCGAAGATTTAATGATTCCAGATGAAATTCTAAAACCGCTTGTCGAAATGGGTTGTTTTGGCCTTTCTATCCCAGAAAAATATGACGGTCTGCTGCCTGATGGTCAAGAAGACAATATGGGTATGATCGTCGTTACGGAAGAACTTTCGCGTGGCTCTTTAGCCGCAGCAGGCAGCTTGATTACCCGCCCGGAAATTTTATCACGTGCTTTATTAGCAGGTGGTACCGAAGAACAGAAACAGCATTGGCTACCAAAACTAGCCTGGGCAGATCCCTTCTGCGCCGTTGCTATCACAGAACCAGACTTTGGTTCTGATGTCGCTGGCATGAAATTAAAAGCTGAAAAAACAGAAGGCGGTTGGTTGCTTAATGGTGCTAAAACCTGGTGTACCTTTGGCGGTAAAGCAGGCGTTCTACTGACCTTAGCCAGGACAAACCCAGAGCCAGGTTTAGGCCATAAAGGTTTGAGTATGTTCCTGGTTGAAAAGCCGTCTTACGATGGCCATGATTTCCGCTACGAACAAGAAACTGGCGGTGTTATTTCAGGTAAAGCTATTCCCACGATTGGTTATCGTGGCATGCACTCTTTTGACGTTTTCTTTGATAATGTCTTTGTACCCGACAGCCACCTACTAGGTGGTGAAGCAGGTCTTGGAAAAGGCTTTTACTATACGATGGCAGGCTTTGCTGGTGGACGTATCCAAACAGCTGCTCGCGCAAATGGCGTCATGCAGGCAGCATTTGAAAAAGCGATAGCCTACTCTCATGAGCGAAAAGTATTTGGTCAGCCTGTTGGTCATTATCAATTAACGCTATGCAAACTAGCGCGTATGGCGACAATACTCACAGCTTCACGTCAATTTACCTACGCTGTTGGTAATCTAATGGATGAAGGTAAGGGCCAAATGGAAGCAAGTTTAGTCAAACTGTTTTCTTGTAAGTCTTCCGAGTGGCTCACTCGTGAAGCAATGCAAATACATGGTGGGATGGGTTACGCTGAAGAATCTGCGGTGAGCCGCTATTGGATTGATGCACGCGTTCTATCCATTTTTGAAGGTGCCGAAGAAACCTTGGCACTGAAAGTCATTGCTCGTGCCTTAATCGAAAACGCAGCTTAAAATACACAACATGCTCGTTGAGCTTGTCGAAACGCTTAAGAAATGTATGCCATGGGTGTATGAACGCCCTTCGACAAGCTCAGGGAACGTTTATTGAACTAGCCTTCAGGGCAAACCCAAAAAATAATTCACTTTTTTGATTTGGAAAAAGTACATGACCGAGCAAAAGAAAGCGCATCATATTTACGATAAAGACGGTAATGCTAGCAAAGACAGACCTTGGATTTTCAGAACCTATGCAGGTCACACCAATGTCTGGGCTTCGAATGAGCTTTATCGAAATAATCTCGCTAAAGGCCAAACCGGTTTAAGTATTGCAATGGACTTACCGACACAGTGCGGTTATAGCTCGGATCACGACATCGCTAAGCCAGAAATTGGCAAAGTGGGTGTGCCAATAAACTCGCTTGATGACATGCAAGTCTTATTCGACAACATACCTGTCGATGAGATGAATACCTCTATGACCATTAACGGTACCTCAATGTGGCTATTATCACTTTACGTGGCCATGGCAGAAGAACGTGGTTTGGATATCAGCAAGCTTAATGGCACCACTCAAAACGATCTAATCAAAGAATATTTAGCACGTGGAACCTATATCTTCCCACCTGAAGATTCCATCCGTATTATTGTCGACATGTATGAATACTGTTTGCATAACATTCCGTCTTGGAATGCCTCTAATATTTGCTCTTATCATTTACAAGAAGCCGGTGCGACGCCGGTTCAAGAGTTAGCTTTCGCTTTAACGACAGCTATCACTATTCTTGATGCGATAAAAGAACGTGACTGTTTTACTGAAGAAGAATTCGAACGCTGTGTCGGACGTATTTCTTACTTTGTGAATGCGGGTATGCGCTTTGTAGAAGAAGTCTGCAAAATGCGGGCTTTCTGCGAAATGTGGGATGAAATTACCACTAAACGCTATGGTGTTAAAAACCCTAAGTTTCGTCGCTTCCGTTACGGTGTTCAAGTCAATTCTTTAGGCTTGACTGAAGAACAACCGGAAAATAATGCTTGGCGAATTCTTATCGAAACCTTGGGTGTGACTCTAAGCCGAAATGCTCGTTGCCGTGCACTTCAGCTACCAGCTTGGAACGAAGCACTTTCTTTACCACGGCCTTGGGATCAGCAATGGTCACTCCGCCTGCAACAAGTCATGGCCTATGAAACAGACTTACTTGAGTATCCAGATATATTCGAGGGCTCCCTGGTAATAGAATCAAAAGTTAAAGACTTAAAAGAACAAGCTTTCGCCGAAATCAATAAAATCATTGATATGGGTGGCGGTGTTGAAGCGATTAAAACCGGTTATATGAAGTCTGCGCTTGTCGCCTCCCAAGGTGAACGCATGAGTAAACTGGTTAAAGGCGAGCAAATTGTTGTTGGCAAAAACAAATGGACTGAGGGTTTAGAGTCACCTCTAGTCAAAGATAGTGATGGTGGTATCTTTATGGTAGATGCCGATGCCGCTCAACGAACAATTGATGCTCTCAATGAAACGCGCGCCAAAAGAGACCCTGCTCGAGTAGCAGCAGCATTAGCAGAGTTAGCGAAAACCGCAAAAGATGGCGTCAATATGATGCGAGCGTCTATCGAATGTGCAAAAGCTCGGGTCACCACGGGCGAATGGTCAGATACCTTGCGTAATGCCTTCGGTGAATTCCGCCCACCAACAGGTGTAGAGGGTCAATCACTGACTATTGAATCAGATACCCTGGACGAAGTACGTGCCAAGGTTGAAGCTTTCATTGAAAAGCATGGCTACCGCCCGCGGATGGTCGTCGGTAAACCAGGACTTGATGGTCATTCCAATGGTGCTGAAATGATTGCCGTTGCAGCTCGCCATGCCGGTTTTGATGTGATCTACTTTGGTATACGTTTAAGTGCAGCAGATATTGTTCAATCAGCGCTTGAAGAAAATGCCGATGTGATTGGCATTTCACTTCTCTCAGGCTCACATAACGAAATCATTGATCAGTTATTTGAAGAATTAGAAGCCAACAAAGCCAAAGATGCCATTCCGGTTATTTTAGGCGGTATTATTCCTACACCTGATTTTGAATCATTAAAAGCAAAAGGCGTTAAACGGATTTTCACACCAAAGGATTTCGATCTCATGGCCGTGATGAATGAAATTATGGATGTTATCAATGAACAAAAATCCAAGTAAGCCTAAGCCAAAAGCTTCTACGGAAGTTTTGATTGAACAAGCGGAAAATAAACTAATTTCAGAAATGAATCAGGAAATTTCTAGCGACCTGATTAGTTTACTAGAGCAAGCAAAGGGCCTTGAAAAATGGCCTATTGCCCGCTTGATATCGATGTTTGAACGAAATACCGATGAGAACTTTATCACTCGGCATCAAATTGTTTCGTATTTAAACAAGCATACAGAGCAATTCAATAAACAGGCTTTAGTACTTGGCATTACCGGTACACCTGGAGCAGGAAAATCCAGTTTGATTGGAGAAACCTGCTTAAAGTTACTCGAACTAAAGCCGGATATTTCTATTGCCGTACTCGCCATTGACCCGTCTAGTCACGAATCTGGTGGCGCCTTATTGGGTGATAGAACCCGGACCATCTTCCCCATTAAAGACAAGCGATTATTTTTTCGCTCCCAAGCGTCACAGCAAGATTTAGGCGGCTTAAGCAAACAAACCTTCCATGTCACTCGCCTACTCCGGAAGCTCTTCGATATTATCATTATCGAAACGGTTGGAATTGGTCAGAGCGAAATTGAAATTCAAAAACTGAGCGATCATACTTGCCTGGTGATGCAGCCGCTTGCTGGCGATCAGGTACAGTTTATGAAAGCCGGTATCATGGAAGTACCTAATACCTTCATCATCAATAAGTGCGACGAAGATGCCTTGGCAAAAAAGAGCTTGCACTTGCTTAAATCCAGCCTTAAATTGGCGCAAATTTATGTGCATGATGCCGCAGCTGGCAGTACTGAAACACAAACGCCAAGAGATATATTTTTAACCAGTGCGATCAAGAAAAAAGGCATAGATGAACTGGCTAACTATATACTCGAAGTCAATCAAAGTGCGGTTTCTGCTGAAATAATCCAAAAGCAAGAACAATATTTTCTCAACAAATGGATTCGTCGAGCCTATGGCGAATTTGGTATAAATATTTATCAACATCTTAATGGTGATGACATATTAAAAGACGGTACATTTGAAGAAAAAGAATTAAAATTCAAACGCTTAATTGGAAATTTTCTGACCCATTTACAGTAGCCATTATCAGATCTAAGTCAGAAGACACCCTATTGCGTTTAGCCTAATAAAGCAGTCATATACAACAATAAAAAAAAAACAGAAACTCTGTTTTCTGAAGGACTAATAATAAGCTAAAGCACCTAACAGAATTTTATTCAAACTACTCAACTTTAAACACGAGGATATAACAATGACAAAAGAACTATTTGATATTGGTACTGCTCCGCCCATTGGTGAAGTTCCAGCAAAAATGCATGGTTGGTTAATTCGCCAAGACCGCTTTGGCAAGCCAATAAAAGCCTTCCAAAAAGAAGTAATTGATACGCCGGAAATTAAAGATGATGAAGTTTTGGTCTATGTTATGGCGGCTGGCGTTAACTATAACAACGTTTGGGCTGGCTTGGGTGTTCCTGTAGATGTTATTGCTTCGAGAAATAAACAAGGCGAATCAGAAGATTTCCATATCGGTGGATCGGATGCTTCGGGTATCGTCTACAAAATTGGTAAAGATGTCACGAATGTAAAAGTCGGCGATGAAGTGGTTGTTCACTGCGGCTCTTGGGATAAAAATGCCCCTTCTGTTAAAAATGGCAAAGACCCCATGTACGACCCAAGTTTTCGCATTTGGGGTTATGAAACCAACTACGGTAGCTTTGCACAGTTCACTAAAGTTCAAGATCACATGGTACTACCAAAACCCAAGCATCTTAACTGGGAAGAAGCAGCAAGTTATATGTTAGTAGGCGCAACCGCGTATCGTATGCTAATGGCTTGGGTACCCAACAACGTAAAGAAAGGTGATGTCGTGCTTATTTGGGGTGGCGCGGGTGGTTTAGGCTGTATGGCTATCCAAATCGCGGCGGCAATGGGTGCAAAACCTATCGCGGTGGTCTCTGATGAAAGTAAATTTGATTACTGTAAAAAGCTAGGTGCTATTGGCTGCTTGAACCGCAAAGATTTCGATCATTGGGGCATGATGCCTCACTGGAAAGATGAGTCAGCTTATGCAAAGTGGGCAAAAGGTGCACGTTCTTTCGGTAAAGCAATTTGGGAGATTTTAGGCGAAAAACGTGGTGTTGACCTTGTCTTTGAACACCCGGGTGAAACAACAATCCCAACCTCTATTTTAGTTTGCGAAACAGGCGGCATGGTAGTGGTTTGTGCAGGTACCACAGGCTTTAATGCAACGCTGGATTTACGTTACCACTGGATGCGTCAAAAACGTCTTCAGGGTTCCCATTTTGCGAATGATGATCAGGCCATTGGTATAAACGATTTAGTTATCGCAGGAAAAGTTGACCCTTGTATGTCTAAAGCCTTCACCTACGAAGAGCTACCAGAATCTCACCAATTAATGTACGACAACCAACATCCCCATGGAAATATGTCTGTCTTGATCGGTGCGCCTGATTTTGGCTTAGGTGCAAAGAAGTAAGTTCTTATTGATATATCCAAAAACGATTTATCCTTCGCGGGGTAAATCGTTTTTTAATGCCGATGCAGGCTAAAGCTAGTATTTAAACCGCTGCCTTCTCTTCCAGTGCCTTAGTCTTACCACGTTTTTTTAATCGAAAAACTTGGAATGCGACCAATAAAACGATAAATACCCATAAGACCCAAAGATACTCTTCTAGCATTGCCATAATGACCGCATAGACCAACAGCAATAAGCCTATGCCACTTTCAGCTACTGACCCATAAAGCCCCGAACTGAAGGTTGCAAACCCTAATAACACGAGAATAAACATGGCCATTTGGCTAGCATTAATAAGCCCGGCTTGCTCAAAAACGAAGACCGTCATTAATGCAAAGAGCGCACCTAACCAAAGAATAAGATGCTTACTAAAACTACTGGTTTGATGAGAAAAGTACGAGAAAGCACATGATATAAGTGCAAATGCGACAAATAAAAACGTCCAGGATTGTTTTCTGTATGTCGGAAATAATTCGCTTCCCGCCACAAAAGCGAGGATCAGGACGAGCAATGCCAAAGGCAAATATTCAAATTTTAGCTTAGTACTAACATTCATGAAGTGCTCCTTGAGAGTTATCGGTTAAAAAGAGGCCATCCACAACATAATAGACCTACATAAAAACCTAGCATATCGCTTTGTGTTATTTTAGCCCTCGAAATTGAATTATCTTCATCGACCGATACCATTTAGGACCAAAACCAAACAGTGCAAAGCGCTGATCATCACTAAGTTTAAATCCCAGCTTTTCTAAATACACTGCATAGTCATATAAGGGATGAAAAGGATTTTTCGCAATAAGATGGAATGCTGTCACAGCAGAAAAGTAATATAGCTTTTGAAAAAAACGTGCAATCGGGTTTATAACAGCTGGTGCAAAATCAGCGATTAATAGAACCCCATCTGGTTTTATGAGTGTTAATAAATGCGCTAACATTTTTTGCATGGTTGCTTCAGAAAACACATTCAAAAAATAGTTTGCAGCAAGCGCATCATAGGCTTCTTCAGGTCGATGCTCATAGGCGTCACCACAAATCAGCGTTACCTCATCCAAAAGCTCCAATTTACGTAGCTTTACTTCTAAGCGTGTGAGCATTTCCTTAGAAAGTTCGACAACAGTGACTTGTATTCCACTTTTCGCAGCCATGATCACATCTTCACCATTGCCCGCCCCGACATAGAGAACCCGTTGACCAGGCTTTAGCCATTGTATCTGCCACTGTTTACTTGCACGAATTTGCCCGCCACTAAAAATATGTGCTGCTCGCTCATAAAACCAGGCAGTTCTGCCATATAAACTCTGTTTAGTTTCGTTCACAATTAGTTTTTCTTTTTCTGTCGTCATAAGACATTAATGGCAAGCAATACGGCTGCCGCGGCTTTTAGTGCTGAGCTATTCGGAGGAATACACTGAAACCACATGGTGGAATCCGCTCGATAACGGGTTTTATGGTAGGCCAATTCTTTAAAGGCATAAAAGGAACTACCATAGCGATACATGAGTTTTTGTAAGATTCTCACCCATTTTATTTCTTTTGGGTGAAGAGTAATTTCATGCAGTGGTGATATTCCAAGAGACAGAAAAGCAACGCCTTCTGCTTTAAATATTTTCATAGCCTCTAAGAGAGTAAAATCTAAAAAACCGTTGGGGTGAATATCTTTTCTACCTCGAAGAATATTAGCGGTATATCCCACTAAGTGACCATATTCAAAAAATGGATCGAAAAAAACATAACCAACCAACTCTCCTTCGTAATAGCAAAAGAACTTTCTGACCTCCCAGGCATCACGAAATTCTGGCGGCCGGGTAATCAACCTTAATTCTTTATCTTTCACTGCCTTGGTATGTCGCCATAAAGTAGAAATATGTTTTACTTGTTCAGCATCAATCTCATCCCACTTCTGCTCCTTCACGACAAAGCCACGCTTGCCAAGATTGGCAGCCCAACGAAGGTACTTCATTTGCTTACCTTCAATCTTGTAATCTGCAATAGGTAAATGATATTCCAAGCCCATATCATTACAGGAGTAGTTCATGGCAATAAGTTGCTCTGCACAGGGTTTATCGACAGCCATAAATATGGTTTTATGCCCTGTTACACAATTAAGCAATTCAACTAATTGAGGAATGTCTTCTGTTGCACACACCGGGTTTGTAAACGCAATATTAAAGGTCGTTCCTAAAAATCGCTGTGAATAAAAAGCGATAAATCCGATACCGGCAATACCAATATGATCGACACCCTGCTGTAAAGAAAAGTAAGAACTGGATTGATAACCATATTGTTTGATCAAGACATGCCGTTCTTCCAAACTCAAGTTATTGATATTTGAAGCTTTAGAACTATCGAAATCAACAGAATTTAGAAAACTGTATTCTCCAGAAACGTGTTTATTTTGATCATCATCTCTTAAAGAATATTCCATTATTTGTGAGTCCCTGTTGTATGCATACTAACATCAAAGTGTTTATCTTTTTTATAAAAAGAAAACCAAAGCATCCGTAATAAAATACCAGGTTGGATTAACGAAAGCGGAGAACTAACCATATTCGCTACAGCTAAACAGGCTTGGGTAACATGCTTGGAGTGTTGAGATGTCGCTAGCAGTTTATCGGTAAAGCGATACGCTAGTTTAAGCTTCCAGTCGACTTTTCTACCAATTGTTTCCGGCCAGCGCATATCTTCACTGATCGCAAACATCCAGGCACTTAAGAATACCCTATTCAATTTTCGATAATTTGCTTTTACCCACTTGTTTGAATAGCGAGTTTTTGCGCCGTATTGAAGCTGCCGATCTAATACCTGTGCACCGCGTGCAATGAGCGTCAAACCCTGGCCATGAAGCGGATTGAAGGCACAGAGTGCATCGCCCAACACTAATAATCCATGAGGGTAACCTGGCATCATTTCATAATGACGCCAGATATTTTGCGTCCCACGAAAGCTTTGAATTTCCGGCAATCGCTCAGTTTGATTGAGTATGTCGCTAATAGCCGGTGTTGGAAGCGAATCGGCAAAAGCCTTAAAGCCTTCAAAATCTTTAGGGGGATATTTTCCTGCCATACCAATTAAGGTTAACAGCCATGTTCCTTTTTCGACTTCCCATAGTCCAGCTGCACGAGGATTATCCGGTGCATGAGGCGCTACTTCTATTCCCCTCACCCCGGAATAATTTTCGGGTATTTTTAACAGACAGGAAGCATAACCAAGTTTTGGGTCAATCACCGTACTTGCAACATCGTCAAAGCCTAATTCTTTTAACCATTTGCTCATTCTGCTGCCACGGCCACTGCAATCAATAATTAAATCAGCTTGAACTTGAGTGTGGGCATTAAGACTAGATGTTTCACCGTGTTTTTGCTCAGAATAGATCACCCCAGTAACACGATTTTCGTGCTGATCATACTCTAAATGCTGAACTTGAATAGTCGATTTGATTGTTACATTTGGCAAAGACATCACTCTTTTTCGTACCAGCGCGTCAATCCAAATACGCCTTGATGGCCTGACTTTTAAAAAAGACGGGAAGCGCGGCAGTTTTCCATGACCTACATACAGGGCAATATCATTTGAATAGCTCAGCTCAGGGGCGCCCATACTGGCTAATTCGGCATCAAAGCCTGGAAATATACTTTCGAAAAGCTCTCGACCTTTCATCAGTAAAATATGCTGATGGTGTGCTTGAGGTAAACCTTTTCTATGTTCGGGTGAAAAGCCTTCAGATAAGTGATCTTTCTCTAATACAAGCACTTCTTTGAAGTGTTTTGACAGAATCTTAGCATTTATCAAACCGGCAATACCGGCTCCGATTACAATGGCTTTTGACATATCCCTACCTAAGATTTCTAAACAAACATTTTTTATTGAGAGGCTTCCGACATATATTCTGGCAAACTAGCTTGTTTCTGTATGGCTTTCATCGTTTCATATGATGCATCTAGAGACCCCAGATTAAACAAGGAATAAAGTACATTCTGCACCACCCCCCCTGGCAAGCTAAAATTCAGCAGTTCTATTTCAGTTTTGCCATTGTCTTTTTTGGTGAACTGCCAGTGACCTGCCATTAATGGAAAACGCACTAAACGTAAATCCTTTTTCTCTACGGGCTTATTTACTGTAATAAAGTCAATTTTGATTCTATTTTCATCTGTAAACTCGGTTTTTCGATAACGTGTTAGCGCATCTCGATCATATGCTCCGGTAAAGTGATACACCGTATACACATAAATATCTTTATCTTGTTCGTCATAGATTATCTGATCAGACTCTAAAACACTTACGGCCCAATCCTTAAAACGGTTCACATCCATAATCACGGCACTTAAAGCACTGAGGGGTAAATCTGACTCAGTCGTAAATCTACACTGGTTAATATTAGAGGTATGTGTCCGACATTTAGCTTGAACGCCGTCTTTTGATGGCTCTTCCTTCCAATCACTTATCCATTTATTGCTTGCTTGACTTGGTTTTTTTTGTGCTCCATCAGCATGAACGAAAACAGAAAACACGACAAGTAATAATAGTATGAGCTTAGATAAAAAAAGTCCTTGTAAGCAGTTTTGCATTGAACCTTGCATAACAATAAATTTCCTTGAAGATGTTAATTGAATACGAATATTCAAAGTTTAAACTATATTTTATACAATTAGATGATGCGCAATGATATTTCATCCATACCATTACCCTCAACTCAGAAAGCGTATCGAGATCACATTTTATGAAATTTTTTGCATATTAGCATTCAGGATTAGAATAAAGAAACTAGAAACAAAAAAGAGTATCACATGGATACCCTATTACTTGGCTATTAATCTAAAGCTAACACTCTAATTCATCAATGAAGAAAACGTTTTTGCAGCTTTACTACCTTGGTGAACATCCATTGATAGCCAGTCGGTAATACTCTAGCCATGCCATCTAATACCTTGGCGTCAACACCGATAAGCACTCGACGAGCGTTTGACTTAAGGCCCTTCAAAATAGTTTTAGCTGCACTGTCTGGGGTATGAATAAAGAACTTTTCCATAGATGAAGAGACATTTGCTTGTTTTATGCCCGTAGCCGCCTCGACGCTTTTAGACATTCTTGCGGACTTGGCTATATTTGTTTTGATACCACCAGGGTGAATACACGTCGTTGATACTTTTGAATTCGTTAACTCCAAGTCTTGGCGTAATGATTCAGTAAAGCCTCGAACCGCGAATTTACTGGCATTATAACCACTCATCAAAGGTTGTGAAGTCAATCCAAATACACTCGATATATTGATAATGTGGCCTTCACCGGATTGCTCTAAATAAGGTAAAAATGCTTTGGTGCCGTAAATTACACCCCAGAAATTGATATCCATTATCCATTTATAATCTTCTATCGATAAGGCATCGACAGTACCAGATAAAGCCACACCGGCATTATTAAAGATCATATTTACCTTACCATGATCTTCAGCAACCTTGTCTGCCCAGGCATAAACGGCATCTTTATCAGACACATCTAAAATTTGATGGCTCACATTGACAGAATAAGCTTTCAAGATGTTAAGGGTTTCAGCTAAACCTTTTTTATCGACATCTGACAAAGCCAAATCACTGCCTTCTTGGGCTAGATTTATCGCTAAAGCCTGACCAATGCCAGAGCCTGCACCGGTAATGGCAGCTACCTTATTTTTTAAATTTTTCATTTTGCACTCCTGATTATTTTTATATGCAAATCAATGCTTACTAAGAAACTCACGATAAACAGCAGCACTTTCTTGGGGTATTTCAAGCATGGGCATATGACCAATATCTGGCCATATTTTTAACTCACTGTTAGCTAACCCTTCATCCCAAACCTTCGCACTACTCACATGAATCAGTTCATCTTTACCACCCCACATAATTAATACAGGCACACTAATCACTGAAAGCTGATCATCTAATAAATCTTTGCCATAGAAGTCTTCAAAAATCGTTTTCAATTCCTCTTTTCTAGCTTGATAACGTTCAGCTATACCGGCTTTAACAAAGTCAGGAACAAATGGCGGCTTAGCCATTGTCATACCATAAAATACCTTAAAATCTTCTTCTGAGTTAATCTGAAATGGGTTTTCTCCCTTTTCTAGCATTTTATCCATCACACTCTGTTCAGGTGAGGTCACGCCAGCAGGATCAACTAAAGTCACCGTCAAGGTTCTCTCTGGGTATAAGCGGGCAAAATGAGCAGCGATAAAGCCTCCCATAGAATTACCAATAACATGAACTTTTTGAATTTGAAGCCTATCCAATAAAGCGACTAATCTTGCAGCTTGAGCGGGGCCAGTATAGTCCCAGCTTGGGTCAAAGCCTGTACGGCCATGACCGGCCATATCAGGAATAACAAGATTAAAGTCATCCGTAAAATAGCGAGCAAATCTAAGCCAAACTGTTTTCTCTGCACTATAGCCATGCAACATTAAGATACTGGGTTTATCTGCACCTAAGTTATCGCTATTTCGATAAACAGATAAAGACATTTCACCAATAGGAATTGTTTGTTCAGAGAAACCATAGATACTTGCTTCAGCAGACACAGAATTATCATAAACCCACTGCCCCATTTGGACGGGATAAACCGCTATCAAAATAGCAAAGACTAATGGAATACCAACAAGCAAACCTAATAATATTTTTTTCATGCACCCTCTCATTCTTATTAACCTTACAATTTAACGTTCAAAACTAAACGTTTTACGCTTCAAACTGATGGTCCTGTTCTTTAAAGTGCTTCGCCCAACGTCGATAGGTAAAACTAAAACCAGGGAACATCGCAATCACTTTACCACTTTTACTTTTATACCAGCTATTACAGCCACCTCTTTGCCAGACTGTTTTAGCCATTTCTTTATGTACCAGTTCAGTATAACGATTTTCCGCCTCTGCCTTTACCTCAATCACAGTCTCAGGTCTTGCTTGAACGGCGTTGATAGATTTCATTATGTAATACATTTGTGACTCGATAATGAATAGCGCCGAAGTATGACCGATACCGGTATTTGGCCCGGTGACAATGAATAAGTTTGGAAATTCTGGAATACTGGTTCCCAAATACGCCCTTGGAAAGTCCCGCCAAACATCTGCCAAGGTTTTGCCACCCTTACCAATAACTGGATAAGAAATCACACCATCTGTGGCATCGTAGCCGGTACAATAGACGATAACATCCAATTCATGCTCGACGCCATCTTGCGTCACAATGCCCTTCTCGGTAATTTCTTTAATACCATTATTCTTATCATAGAGTGTGACATTTTGGCGGCAATAAGCTGGGTATAAGGTGTCTGATAAGATCACTCGCTTACAGCCAATAGTGAAATCAGGTGTGACTTTTCTACGGAGCTCCGGGTCTTGAATCTGCTCTTTAATGAGTTTTTCGGCCTTATTTTTTGCCAGAACTTTAAGCGCAAAATCTGAATACTTTAAACCGACTACCCTGAATTCAAATACCCAATAAATCAGCAACCTAAGGGCCTTATATACCCACTTATTTTTTAATAAGGCGCGCTGCCAAGGTTTAAAATAATGATCATTTCTAGGCATCACCCAATGCGGGGTGCGTTGTAAAATATGTAAATGAGAAACCACTGGCGCAATGGTCGGAATGATCTGTGCCGCACTGGCGCCACTACCAATCACAGCCACTCGCTTATTCGTGTAATCGAGTGAATGATCCCAATTATTACTGTGGAAGGATGCGCCTTTGAAGGTATCTTTGCCTTGGAAGTCAGGTATCACAGGCGTGCTCAATAGCCCTGTTGCATTAATGATAAATTGACTCGAATAGTTTCTGCCATCCTCCAGATGAATATCCCAGCGTTTCGTGCTTTCATTCCAGGCAATTTTACTGACATTGGCTTGGGTAAGTGTGCGCTCTTTTAAGTGATATTTGGTAACAATATGATTGGTATAGCTTTGCAATTCGGCTTGATCAGCAAACATTTGTGACCAGTCATAAGGTTCAGAAGCAATCGAATACAAAGGCGAAGGCACATCGACTGCTGCACCGGGATAGGTATTCTGCGACCACGTTCCACCCATAAATTCACGACGTTCTAGAAGAATGTAATCGTCGATACCTTTTTTATTTAAATTCATGGCCGCCAGCTGTCCACCGAAACCACTTCCGATAATAATGACTTGATAGTCACTTTTCATACTGCACTCCTATTAGAGCATATAGAGCATATTTTTATATTTATTTTTGAATAAGGCTAACAGTGCTAGCGAACATTATATCGGGCTTTTTTGAAAGTCCAAGCTCAGAAAGCATGCAACGTTTAATCAAATTATCATCTGACTACGCGCGTAGTCAAATAAAATTTTTTTGCCCTTTACTTTGCTATCTAAACGCGATCAAATAAAAGCCAATTAAATGCTTAAATCTAATACCGATAAAAAAATGCCCAATAAAACACCCATAAAAACAAATTCAAAAATATCTAACTTGGATAGCCAGATTTCTGCAGTCACTAGAAAGTATGGCGGCCTTAGTTTGGAGGAAAGAAAAAAGCAGCGACGCTCAAGGTTTTTAGCAGCGGGGTTATATGTCTTTGGCACCATGGGTTATCGACAGGCCAGTGTTCGGCGTTTATGCCAAGAAGCAAAACTCACTGACCGCTATTTTTATGAAGCATGCGGGAACTTAGAAACCTTGCTGGTGGATGTTTATCAGCAATGCATGACTAATTTAAGTAAGAAAATTTTACATGCCATCTCGAGCGAATATGGCACCAGTAAAAATCCCGAATCGGCAATCATTGCCGGCCTTGAGGTTTTTTTTAAAGAACTGGAAAATCATCAGGTCGCAAGAGTTTGCATGATTGAACTCGAAGGCTTAAACCCCGAAGTGACGCAACTCTATAATCACTATATTGAAGGTTTTGCAGAAATATTACGACAGTTAGCAAACCAAGCCTTTCCAGAAATGACCATGCCTTTATCTGAACAAAAAATCATAGCCTTATCCTTAGTGGGCGCGATGCGACAAGCGGCAACGAGTTGGTTGGCCAACAATTATGCTAGTGATCGTTCAGAGCTTGTCTCAGCCACCAGTAAACTTTTTTTAGGCATGATTATACTGCTTCAACAATAGCCATAAAAAACCCAGCAATTAGCGCTTTAAGAGTCCTTTCAGATTAAAAAATCCTGTACACTCCGCTCATTTATACTCTTGCCATTATACTGCTGCCATTATACTGCTGCAGTCATGAACTGAGGAATTAACATGAAATTTTCATCTTTGGGTTTGTCACCAGAACTACTTCGCGCCATTGAAAAGTGTGGCTACACCGACATGACACCCATACAAGCTCAGGCTATTACCCCAGCTCGTCGCGGCAAAGATGTACTCGCCAATGCGCAAACAGGCACCGGAAAAACCGCCGCCTTTGCCTTACCGATCTTACAGCAGATGCTAGACAAACCTGCACTGACGGAATCGAAAAATCCCCGCGCCTTGATTTTAACGCCTACGCGTGAACTCGCTGAACAACTTTCTGAAACCATTGGCGCCTATGCTGAATTCCTGCATTTTAGCATTACCTCACTCTATGGTGGCGTGAAACTCGGCGGGCAAGCAACAAAACTCAGAGCCGGCATCGACATTTTAATCTCCACGCCCGGTCGACTCCTTGAACATATGACTCTGTGCAATGTCGACCTGGCCAATGTTGAGTATGTGGTATTGGATGAAGCAGACCGCATGCTCGACATGGGCTTTATTAGTGACGTTCAAAATTTATTAGCGCATACCCATAAGAATAGACAGACACTCTTATTCTCTGCCACCATTTCGCCAACAGTGAATGATCTGGCGCATAAATTACTCAATAAGCATGTAGAAATTCGGGTCGATAAACCTAATATCACCGCGGACACGGTTGAACATGCGATGTACCCCGTGGAAGAGCGTCGTAAAATTGAATTATTCTTAGAGCTGCTTGATGAGCATAACTGGTTCCAGGTCCTGGTATTTACCAGTACAAAGCATCAAGCCGATAAATTAATGGCCAGCCTTAAGTTACAAAAAGTCGAGGCCGCCGTGTGTCATGCCGATAAAAGCCAAGGTTCTCGTCGTCGCGCTTTAGTTGATTTTAAGTCTGGCAAATTACAAGTACTGATTGCGACAGAAGTTGCTGCTCGCGGTCTGGATATTCAAGGCTTGGATTATGTGGTGAATTTTAATCTACCTTACTTGCCTGAAGATTATGTGCATCGTATTGGGCGAACAGGCCGCGCGGGGCAATCAGGTCATGCTATTTCCTTTGTTAGTCGAGAAGAAGAGCGCATGGTAGATCGGATTCAACGCTTGATCGGGACACCCATCAAGCGAATTGTCAGACGCGGTTTTGAGGTGAGCAATCGTGATACCCTCCTAAAAAACATCTCTCAAACTTCGCGTGCACATTATGCAAATAAAGCGACCACGACTAAAATTGAACGCCATAAAACCAACGCAAAAAATGACACGAATATAGCCACCACCAAGAAAGCAAATAATGTGAAATCTGGAAGCAGCCGTTCCAATAACAAGACTGGACGCCCTAAATCTACCAGATAAGGCACTTAACAACATACTGCACTTTTGATGAGTAAAATCTGTTTTTAAACTAAGCCGGACCTAAACATTCATGATAAATTTTTATACCTTACCTACGGATAAAGACCCTCTCGAATTAATTACTAGCGTCGATCATGCCAGGCGCCGACACGACAGTCTTTATTTACTTAAAACAATGGCGAAGATAAGCGGCAAAGAAGCGATTGTTTGGGGCGAAGATAATATCGGCTTTGGAGAGTATCACTATGTTTATAAAACCGGTAAGTCAGGGGTCTGGCCGATTATTTCATTCACACCTAGCATAGAAAATATCAGCATTAATGTCTTGAATGGCTTTGCTGACTATGACGCTTTGCTCGAAAAAATTGGCAAAGTAAAACATACACCCAACACCTTAATTCTGCATAAACTGTCTGACATAAGTAAACCTGCCTTAGAGAAATTCATTAAACGGGTTTTTCATGACATCCAGAAAGCGCATGCCTCCATGTAGTAATTAGTGCGGTAATTAGTGCGGCCTTCCTTACTCGTAACTTAGTTTTCGGCATCAATTTCAATGAAAATAAAGTCCGCAAGAAATAGCCGCCTCATCACAAAGCTTAGTTATTTGGCGTAAGCCGAAGCAGGCGACCACTGTCACCATCTTCTAAAACCCATATAGCGCCTTTAGGCCCTTGTTCAAGCTCTCGTATACGTTTACCCATATTAAAACGTTCGACCTCTTTGGCTTGGTCACCCTCAATTTTAATGCGTAGCACTGACTGTGATCTGAGTCCGCCGATAAAGACACTGCCCTGCCATTTAGGAAACATGGATCCGTCGTATATGATAAGACCTGAGGGTGCCACAGTGGGCACCCAATATACTTCGGGGGCATTGAATTCCGGCCGAGTGTCATGATCGGGAATTGGAACGCCAGAGTATTGATCGCCCCAGGATACAAGCGGCCAGCCGTAATTATCCCCGGCAATAGTCAGGTTTAATTCATCGCCGTCTCTGGGGCCCATTTCGTGAGTCCAAAGTCGTCCCTGCTTGTCGAAAGCAATACCGAGCATATTGCGATGACCAAGAGACCAAAAGGTCTTGGCAAGCTCTCCCTTATCCTGAAACGGATTGTCAGTTGGCACTGATCCGTCCTCATTTAACCTGATGACCTTACCCAAATTTTGTACCCAGCTTTGGGCAGGCATCTGTTCTTGCCGGTCACCGGAAGTAATGAATAAATGCCCATCGGGGCTAAATGCCAGACGATGTGAGTAATGCCCACTGCCTGACATTTTGGGGCTTTGCCGCCAAAGAACTTCAAGGTTTGTCAGTTTTGGCTGCTCTGACGGTAAGCGAAATTGCGCCCGAGCAACAACCGCCCCCTTTTTTCCTGAGCTATCCTGTTCAACGTAAGACAGATATAGCCAGTGGTTTTCTGAGTATTGAGGGTGTAGAACGATGTCACCCAAACCACCCTGTCCAGCATAAGCTACCTCGGGTAAACCTTGAACAGATACCTTGGAACGCTCATCTGGCTGGAAGAGTTGCAAAGTGCCAGCTTTTTCAGTTACCAGTAAGTCTCCGCCAGGGAGAAAGGTCATGGCCCAGGGTTCATTGAATACACCAAAACTCTCAGCCATTAAGCTTGAGCCGGCATGTCCATAAATCACCTTATCGCTAGACTCACCGTGACTGCCGCAGGAAGGCAGGATCAATAAAAAGGGCAGAAAACTTATTAACCGTAATGATTGCATTATGCTCTTCTCTTTAAAGTGAAGCTTGGATAAGGACTGTTGATTGAGCCTCGATAAAGCAAAGATAAAACGTCAACAGGCCCTAGATATTAAGCTGTTTCAATAAACCACGATGATAATCATCGGTACTAAGATTGACGCCTAAGGCCTTAGTCTTTGCTTCTAAGTCTAACAAATCTTGTCTTAAACTGTTTAATGTCAAGTCATTATCATCAAGTTCATATAACTGAATGGATCCTGTTAAATTAAAGTACGCGATAAGAAAGGCATGATAATTGTTAAGCTCTAATGCCGCTTTTAGCTTTGCTGACTGACGATATATTGCATTTAGCTCCTGCTTTAAGCGCCAAACATACAACACCTCAGACATAAAAGGCAAAACCCGGATTCGATATAAAACGGCCCCGACGATTATGGCGGCAAAACCAACTCCGACCAGGTTTAAGATAAAGTTCGAGTCATTTTGCTTACCCATAAAATGAATTAATAAGGCTGAACTGCCTAAGGCTAGTATGAATAATGCGGCAATGGTACAGGCAATGACTATATTTAAATGTTTGCGATAAGTGACTTTATCTATGTCTTGTAGGATCATGGTTTTATTCTTAGATGAATATAAGGGTCAAAATTGTTAAGAAAACAACAGCAGTAATAGGCAGTGATATCCTTGCAAAATACTGCATAACTTTCGGTCCATCATTAGATTTAACAGCACTATAGGCTTCTTCAGCTCTATTAAAAACGTCGCTTTTTATCTCTATTGGAGAACCCGCCATAATTTTGTGGCGTATTTCTTCAATTTCTTCCAAACACAAAAAATTTAAATAGGGTTCGCTTTCACTGAAGCACAATATTATTGAATGTATGACATCAACATGCGAACTCGGCGAACGACAACAAGACGCACACTCCTCAAGCGCCTTCACTTTATTTTCACCACAATAAATGCATACGTTGATCATTTTTTAAGTAACTAATTTAGTTTGTTTAAGTTTCCACTGTCTGGTGGGCTCTGTTTCATGCAACATTCTTTCATATTCTATCGAGCTAACATAGCACGTCAGTGAAGGTATTGAACATACCAAATACTTTCGCTTTTTGAACTCATATAGCCTATTTGATGAAAACTAAAAAAGTACATTTTCCATACCTCCTACGCCATATTCAGTTTCATTTCAGTTTCAGTTGTTAATGTCAGAGCCACACAAACAAATAAGGAGTGTCGTTATGACAAACATAACCCCCACTAAGACGAATAAAATTCCAAACAATAAAAAACAAGTACGTGTTTGGGACATTCTTGTTCGCGTTTTCCACTGGCTTCTCGTTGTGGCATTTTTTACAGCCTACATGACAGAAGATGACTTCATGACCATTCATACATGGTCTGGTTATATCATTATTGGCTTATTAGCGATCAGAATTATATGGGGCTTTATCGGAACTCAACATGCTCGTTTTTCTGACTTTGTATTCAAACCAAAAAACGTTATTCAATTTTTAAAAGATACCCTATCACTTAGAGCAAAACGATATCTTGGTCATAACCCCGCGGGCGGAGCAATGGTCATGCTACTTATATTAAGTTTAGTCATGACAACATTCAGCGGATTAGTCATTTTTGGTATTGAAGAATCTCAGGGGCCACTGGCTTCTTGGTTATCAGGCAGCAGTCATTCTATGGGTGATTTTTTTGAAGAAGTGCATGAATTCTTTGCCAACTTCACTTTGTTTTTAGTCTTTGTCCATATCGCTGGCGTGCTGGTTGAAAGCTTGATCCATAGAGAAAACTTGATTGCATCGATGTTCAACGGCAACAAACGCAGTAATAAGCAGTAATAAGCAGTAATAAGCAGTAATAAATAAAACACTCCATCGTATTCATTAAGGTCATTTTTAGAGGCGCACTTATGACTAAAATCCATGATATGAAAATTTCGTCTATCAAAACATTCTATTTAGTCACCGTATTTTCTCTTGTGAGTTTGAGCACTCATGCCGCAGAGCGAGAAGAATTACTTATTCAGTATGCTAGCCAAAGTGAGCAAAAATTTAGTGAAGAACGCGGAAAATTATTATGGGAAAAATCTGTAAAGGGTGAAGCGCCTTTTACTCAACGAAGTTGTTCGTCTTGTCATACCCGTAATGTAACCATCAATGGAAAACATATACGAACAAATAAAGAGATTAAAGCACTTGCGCCATCGGTCAATTCAGAAAGCCTCAATGAGGCAAAAAACATTGAAAAATGGTTCTCACGAAATTGTAAATGGACCTTTGGCAGAAAATGTAGCTCACAAGAAAAAGGCGACATTCTGACTTACCTCCAAAACCAATAACTTTAAATAACTAAAAATTCTCACAGGAAAATGACAATGAAAAAAATCATCCTCAGTTCTACATTAATGAGTGCCATACTGCTTATCCTTGGCACGCTGTTTATCTCTAGCGGTAAGGCTTGGAGTGATGACGACGGTGAAATATGGCGATTATTTGATAGAAAACCAACTGTTTTACCTGTCGTTCATAATACCTATAAAGACGAGTGTAGCTCTTGCCATATGGCATACTCTCCAGGATTACTGCCTTCCGAATCCTGGAAAAAGATAATGCTTAATCTAGAAAATCATTTCGGTGACAATGCGGAATTAAACGCTGAAACGCAAAAGGAAATTTTAAATTATCTTCTTGAAAACTCGGCTGAAAATACAGACTATCGCAGTTCCCAAAAAATTATCAGATCACTGACAGAGAATAAAGTAGTCGACAGAATCACTATGACACCTTATTTTATCCGTAAACATGATGAAATCCCAAAGCGATTTATCACCGAAAACCCTAAGGTCGCAAGTTTTAGCCAATGCAATAGTTGTCATAAAAATGCTGAAAAAGGTCATTTTGATGAAGATGACGTAAACATTCCAGGTATTGGTTCTTGGGAAGACTAATCCGACAGTGAACGATTAATATGCCGACATTGGTGCGTTTGATGAAAAAGATATTAAGAAGAGCCTCAGTAAGATATCCGCATATAAGCTTTGCTATTATCGCCATAGTATTATCGTCTAGTTTATTTGCTGATGATTATGAGAAAGCTAAGGAATTAGTCGATGCGGGTAAGATTTTGCCCTTAGAAAGGATACTGGAAGAATTAAATAAAAGAAGTACAGGTCGTGTGATAGAAGTTGAGTTAGAACTTAAAAAAGGTCGATTAATATACGAAATTGAACAGATAGATGCACATGGCCTTGTCAGAGAATATATTTTTGATGCCGCTGACGGCCATTTACTCATGGAAAAGGTTGAAGACTGAATGCGTTTGTTACTGGTTGAGGATGATGAAGATCTGCTTGTGTCACTTCGTAAAGATCTGGAACGCGCAGGTTATGCCGTGGATCTTGCAAATAACGGTATAGAGGCTGAATACTTAGGTAAGGAAGCTATTTATGATGCGGTCATTCTAGATTTAGGCCTTCCTCAACGAAGTGGCTTGGAGGTTTTAAATCAGTGGCGAGGCTCGGGGAATCGGGTTCCCGTAATTATTCTAACGGGGCGTGATAGCTGGTATGAACGGGTTGATGGATTCAAAGCCGGAGCAGATGATTACTTGGGAAAACCATTCCACATTGAAGAGCTTTTGGCTAGGTTAAATGCGGTTTTGCAGCGTTCTCATGATAATGTTCCGTCGGAGAAGTTTGAGAAATATGGTTTAGTTTTGGACAGCGCCCAACAAACCATTATGACAGAAGACCAGGTCATTCACTCTCTTACTGGCATAGAGTTCCGCTTAATTCGCTACTTTATGCTGCATCCAGGAAAAATTTTATCGAAAACGATGTTAACCGAACATGTCTATGATTTTGATTCGGATAAAGATAGCAACGTGATAGAAGTCTACGTTAAACGGCTCCGAGATATTATTGGGAAGTCTCGTATTGAAACACGTCGTGGACAAGGTTATCTCTTTAAGGAATTAACATGATCCGTTCACTGCAAAGTAAATTAAGCGCAGGACTTTTACTAAGTTTGATCACCGCTTTTATTGTACTTTGGGTGTTTGTGAGTATTAGTATTCGTTACTTGACTGAAGACTATATCTATAGTCGTATCGCTCACGATACGGAAACACTTTTAGCCTCCGTCGTGAAAGATTCACCTACCTTTGAGATTGAAACCTCAAAACTGGGGGCGATCTATCAACAACCCTTTTCTGGACATTATTACGAAATAATCCGTGGTGATGATGTCATACGGTCTCGATCTCTTTGGGACCAACAGCTAAGCAATCAGCATCTTCTAGCAAAAAACAATCAAACAACGCCAGTTCGTTTATATCAAGAAGGACCACAAAAACAGACGTTATTAGTATTGGTGAGTCACTTTAAAAAACAAGATCGCCCCATCACCATTATTGTCGCAGAAGATTACTCCGCCATAGAAAATGCAATTAGTGGCTTTCAGCTGCACTTTACACTTAGCATTGCTTTCATTTTGATTATTCTTGTCGGCCTTCAGATATGGGTTCTTCGCAGAAGCTTAAAGCCTATTAATGTATTACAAAGTGATCTTAAGTTACTTGAGCAAGGCGCCATAAGAAGTTTGAAGACCGCTGTCCCAAGCGAGCTGATAGCTCTCGTCAATGAAATAAATCACTTGCATCTGGCCCTTGAGTCCAGACTAACACGACATCGAAGCGCCTTATCGGATCTTGCACATACCTTAAAAAAACCGCTAACGGTTATTCAGCAAATATCTAAAGATCCCGATCTTGATGACTTGCCAGATATAAGATATTCACTGCAAAAACAAATAGAAACCACAAGACAACTGACCACTAGAATTCTCAATCGAGCACGACTAGCAGGTGAAATTCAGCTAGAAAGGCTATTTGATTTTGAAGCAGATCTATCAGGCTTACTCGACACGCTCAATATGATGTACAGGGATAAAAAGGTTGTCATTTCGTCTAATGTTGAGAGTGATCTTCAATGTCGATTTGATCGGGAAGACCTCTTAGAGTTACTGGGAAACTTGCTAGATAACGCCTGTAAATGGGCAAAGCATAAAGTAAATATCAGTATTACCCAGCAATCATCCCAACTCATCATGCGTATAGAAGATGATGGGCCTGGCGCACCGACAGACAGTTTACAAGCCATTGGCACACGTGGCGTTCGCTTAGATGAAACCACAGAGGGTCATGGCTTAGGTTTAGCCATCGTTAGTGATATTGTGAAGCACTATAAAGGAGAAATTTCTTCAGGACGATCTAACTTATTGGGTGGTTTCCAAATAGAAATCAAGCTGCCATTAATTTGAAATAGATTATGGCCATTACCAGCTCGAAGCCCATCATCACCTTGTCTTTTTTCCCCAAATATGACTATTTACCGCTTGTGAAGCGTTTTCCTCTGTTGGTATTTCAGGATTAGGCGATAATTCCTGAGGCGGACTTTTTACAGCAGGCTGTTTAGTTTTCGCTTGCGGAGTCGTTTTTATTTGAGTCGTGCTTACTTGTGGCGTTTTCTTAAAATCATGCTTCGTAGAACCCATCTTAATAAGCTTTTTAGTTTGCTGATTAGGTGCTCTATGTTTTGCCTGCAAGCCTTGCATAAATTTACGTAAGATCTGATCTTGCAACTCTCGATAATTGTGATGCCCTACTTTGCGGAAAAAAGCGCCCAATTCTGACTTACTAATCACAATTCCCCCTGAATTAATAATGTCACAGATATCCTCATCTCTTAGATTCAAGGCTATTTTGAGTTTCCGCAAGATAATATTATTGTTTAACCTTGATTCTGGCGCCATTTGCGGGCCATCTTTTTTTCCACGTAAGTCATTAATCAAACCATTCAGAAAAATAGCTAACATGCGGTCACTACAATTTACAAAATCAGGGTCATCATCTTGCTTTAACCAGGCGGTAACTTGTTCACGGGTCACCTGCTTATCAGCCAAGGCCCATAATTCAAGCATCTTGGTATCATTAAAATCGAAGGTATAACGTAGGCGGCGTAAAAAATAATTATTAGTCACAAGTTTCCTATTGGGTTGGTGTCGTTAAAGGGCTAGTAATTAAGGTCAAGCATTTAGACCGGCGGCAAGGAATAACTGCCCGTCACATGAGCAACCAATTCATCACAGCCTTCACAGCGAATACCGACTTCACAAAAAGCAATGCGTTTACCAAGCTTGATTATACTGGCTTCGGCGATCAAATCTAACTGATCTGGCCGTTTTAAAAAATTGATATTCAGGTTACTGGTCACAGCCATCGCCATTTCACCCAAGCTTCCCAAAATCGCAACATACATAGCGGTATCTCCGGCTGTCATCATCACCGGCCCTGAGATCGTTCCCCCTGGCCTTAAATGTTTATCTTGATAGGGAATCCTGATTCTGGCGTAGCCATGCCTCACCTCTTCAACTTTCAAGCCAATATCGGCAGCCATGGGTACCCATTGTTTAATACTATCTTCTATTTCTTGAGCGCTAAGAGCCATTTAAACACCTATCTATTGGTAAATTAACAAGATCTAGCAAATTAAAGCAATAACAGACTATACGTTAGTGCCGATGCTATTTAAAATAGCGGCTCTATAGTTTATAGCTAGCCACCAAAGGATATATCGACACCATGCGCGCAAGCCAATTTTTAATTGCTACCCAGAAAGAAACCCCTGCTGATGCTGAAGTCATTAGTCACCAGTTAATGCTTCGTGCAGGTTTAATCCGAAAACTGGCTTCGGGTTTATATAACTGGATGCCCATGGGTTTAAGAGTGCTCCGCAAAGTGGAAAATATTGTGCGTGAAGAAATGGACAAAGCGGGTGCTCAAGAGTTACTCATGCCTGTTGTTCAGCCAGCAGAGTTATGGGAAGAGTCAGGCCGCTGGCAGCAATATGGTGGCGAGTTATTACGCATCCACGATCGGCATAACCGAGACTTTTGCCTGGGCCCTACCCATGAAGAAGTAATTACAGATTTAGCGCGCAACGAATTAAGCAGCTATAAACAACTTCCTGTTAATTTTTATCAGATTCAAACTAAATTCCGTGATGAACGGCGCCCTCGTTTTGGCGTGATGCGCGCACGTGAGTTTTTGATGAAAGATGCTTACTCCTTTCATGCCAATCAAGCCTCTTTAGATGATACGTATAATATTATGTATCAAGCCTACACTACTATTTTTAAGCGTTTAGGGCTTAACTTCCGAGCGGTTCAAGCCGACTCTGGCAGCATTGGCGGTAGTGCTTCTCACGAGTTTCATGTTTTAGCCGATTCCGGTGAAGACGATATTGCCTTCAGCACGGTCAGTAACTATGCCGCGAATATTGAATTAGCAGAAGCTATGGCGCCAACAGATGAGCGCGCTGTACCAGCAGCTGAAATGCAGGAAGTCGCTACGCCGAGTCAAAAAACCATCGAAGAGCTTTCTGTCTTCTTAGCTGTTGAGCCAAAGAATATTCTGAAAACACTGATTGTTCTGGGTAAACTTGAAAAGGATTCAAAAAAAGCCGCTCCGCTTATTGCCCTAGTGATTCGTGGTGATCATAGTTTGAACGAAATTAAAGCCGAGAAAATCGCTTCGGTGGCTTCTCCACTGACCTTCGCGAGTGAAGAGCAAGTTAAAGAACGACTAGGTGCCTCTGTTGGTTCAATCGGACCTGTCGGCTTATCAATCCCTTGTTATGTCGATAGAAGCGCCGCATTAAGTGCTAACTTTGTCTGTGGTGCGAATAAAGATGATGTTCATCTAATATCTGTAAACTGGGAACGGGACTTACCACTTGCAGAAGTCGTTGATTTACGCAATGTTCAAGAAGGTGACATCAGCCCAGATGGCGAAGGTAAGATTGAAATTAAGCGCGGCATCGAAGTGGGTCATATTTTCAAGTTAGGCGCAAAATATAGCGAAGCAATGAAAGCCACGGTTCTCAATGAAAATGGCAAAGCCACCGTAATGGAAATGGGCTGCTATGGCATTGGGGTTTCACGCGTTGTCGCTGCTGCAATCGAGCAAAATTATGATGACAAGGGCATTATCTGGCCAGCTTCAATTGCGCCTTTCGAGCTAGCATTAATTCCACTGAATATGAACAAGTCAGAGCTTGTCGCCGAGAAAGCCGAGGAACTTTATAGCGCATTAAAAAGCTTGGGGATTGATGTCTTTATGGATGATCGGAATGAACGCCCTGGTTCTAAATTTGCAGATATTGAGTTGCTTGGTTTACCGCACCGCATAGTCATCAGTGATCGTGGCATCAAGAATGGCACGTTGGAATACAAAGGTAGAAGCGATGCCGACAATCAAGACATTCCTCTCGATGGCGTGCTTGATTTTATCAGCAACAAACTAGGTCGTGCTTAATTTGCTTTCTTTGATTAGGAAACACATAACGAGTGCTAAGCATCTCGTTATGTGCATCGCTGCGTACCTGCTTATAATTGCCTCTTTATTGCCTATCAGTCAGTATTCACAGGCCGAACAAGTAGCGATACGGCAGGCACCCGATGCAGAATTGGCTTCTATACTGAAAAAAACCGTATCTGAAGCGGATAGTTTTTATGACAAATTCGATGCTGAAGTCTGGCTGGTCGATATGTCCAAACGCTTATCGCGCTATATAAAAAATCCGCAACAACGACTATCTTTATTGAAAAAAATCCATGCAGAAGCTCGGCGTGCAGAAATAGAACCTGAATTAGTCATCTCTTTGATTCACGTCGAAAGTGGTTTTCAACGCTTTGCCATTTCAAGTGTTGGCGCTCAAGGCTTAATGCAAGTGATGCCATTCTGGAAAAACGAAATTGGTCGTCCTGATGATAACCTAACGGATATCGAAACAAATCTTCGCTATGGCTGCACCATACTAAAGCATTATATCAATCGAGAAAAAGGTAACTTAATTCGTGCCCTGGGACGATATAATGGCAGTTTAGGTAAGTTTAAATACCCTGAAAAAGTATTACGTTTTTGGGAAAAATATTGGTTTATAAAACACGTTTAAATCATTATGCATCAGATAATTGTTGATATTTTAATATCCCGAGATGAATGGCTTCGTATTTACCGAGGCGAAACAAATACTGTTTTTGCCAAATCAAGAGATGGCAGGTCTATAAAATTCCCTGCCAACATACTCACGAAATATACGACTCAGAATGGCATTGATGGTAGCTTTGTCATTAACTTTAGTGATGATGGCAAGTTTCAATCTATCATTAAGCTTTAATTTTTTAAGTACTCTTTTATAAGTACCCTGCTAAGGAAGCCAAAATGGCAAACGTTTTCCCACCACGTGACCTATTAACCTCACAACAGGTCATGGCCTTAAAAGAATCTGAATTAGTCAGTAAACTCAAAGAAATGCAAATACCCGAACTAGAACGTCATGCAGAAAATATTATGAAAGAGATGGGCAGCTCTGATTATTCTCAAATAATGTCTTCTGTCATGAAAGCACTCAAGCAAGAAAACCAAAAACAAAACCAAAAACAAAACCAAAAACAAAGTCAATTCGAAATCGTTCAAAAAACGCTCGAAGAATTACTACCAAATAAGGCTTACTTTAGTGATATCTATGCTCGCTTAGCTGCCATTGTAATAAGTATCATTGCGCGTAAATTTAAGGCGATGCTATAAATCTAAAATTTATTCACATTTTGTCATGTTGAATTATTTTTCTAATGACAGCATTCACTCCCCTCGTTAAGATGCTGTCATCACTCAACAAAAATAAAATTCTTATGACTCAGCCTCTCAGATTCTTTTTTCTCTTTTGTTATCTATTCTCCTTTTCCGTATCTGCAAATGACCCAGCGCCTTATACAAAGGATGGTGATATAAATAATCTTGTACCAATTCTTGCTTGCGTCTTTGACCCCATTGGCAAAGCCGGCCCTGTTGGGCAAATAATGAAAGAGGCCAAAATTTATGCCTATAATTGGGGTGTTGATCTGGATTATGTCGTTTATAGCGATGAACGTATCGCTATTGATGAATTCAAACTAGGCCGTTGTGATGCCGTCAATATGCTGGGGTTTAGGGCTCGTGAGTTTAATACATTTACCGGTAGTTTAGGCGCTGTTGGCGCTATACCAAGTTATGAGCATCTTGGCGTTATTATTAAAACGATTAGTTCCCCAAAAGCCGCAGAGTTAATGCGTGTTGGTGAATATGAAATTTTTGGTATTGGTCCAGCCGGTGCCATTTTCATGTTCACGCGAGACAGAACAGTCCTTCAACCAAAAGATTTCGCCGGTATGCGTATGGCTGTGTTAGATGGCATACCTGAATCAGAATATCTATCTGAAAAGTATGGCATCACACCGGTCAATTCAACTATTTTCAACTCTATTTTAAAGTTCAACAACGGCACTGTAGATTTAACAGCCGCACCGGCTATCGTTTATGAACCCTTTGAAATGCATAAGGGTCTTGAACCAAATGGCGGCATCTACAAAGAACCCTTTCTATACATTACCATGCAAGTCGTTGCACGTTGGGAAAAATTCCCCAAAGACTTTGCTCAGAAAGCACGCTCTAAAGCAGTTGAAGAGTACCATAAGTTTGTCAAGTTCCTCACCGACCCTGAAGCGACAATCCCTGAACATTACTGGATAGAGATTCCTAAACATCTCTATGACTTTTGGGTAGAAGACTTCAGAGAAAGCCGCCTGGAACTTGGCAGGCGTGGAATTTATGATCAACGCACTCTGAAACTTATGCGTAAAGTGCGTTGTAAAATGGATTCAACATTAGCGGAATGCTCTGCAACGATTAAAGAATAGAAACCAACCCTTGGCAAGGTGGGAATGATTTAAATAGTCACAAAGCTATCTTTTTTCTCTCGCTCCGTGTGTGGATCCTGATGGATGATAATATCTGCTTGTGGAAAGGCTGCGTCTACTGAATGATGGACTTGATCACTCAATTTATGTGCTTCTGTTAAGGTTATCATTCCATTCAGAACCATATGAAATTGTATAAACTTTGTTTGCCCTGATTGACGCGTTCTGAGGTCATGTACCTCGATAACAAAGGGGTGACTTAAGGCGATATCCATTATTTTCTTTTTATCTTCTTCAGGTAGCTCTCTATCCAGTAATAACTGCACCGATTCGTAAGCAATTCCCAAAGCTGATTTAAAGATATAAACACCAATTAGCATGGCAATGATAGGGTCAGCATATAACCAACCTAAATAATATAAGCCCAAGCCTGCCAAAATCCCGATATTTGTCAAAAAGTCAGCTGAATAATGCAGCGAGTCAGCCTTAATAGCGACAGAACCGGTCTTTTTAACCACATATCGTTGATAACTTACCAAGAGAAAAGTCACGGCTAACGAGATGAACATGACCCAGGTACCAATTTCAGGCGATTCGATTAACTCTGGATTCATGATACGTTCAAGGGTATAGATAACCAGAAAAATAGCCGAACTCGCAATAAACGTTGCTTGGGCTAAACCAGCCAAAGCCTCAGCCTTACCATGCCCAAAGCGATGTTCATCATCAGCCGGTTCCATGGCATATCTCACGGCGATTAAGTTAATCATAGATGCACAAAAATCAAGTAATGAATCAACCAAAGCGGCTAGAATACCCATAGAACCGGTGACTATCCATGCGTAGAATTTCATGAATAGTAAACCCAATGCGACCAAGACAGACGCTCGAGTTGCCCAAATCACTAATTGTTCTGATTGCGTTCTCATTAATTTAGCCAGCCATTAACTTCAGAATATTATTGTTTGGTGAAACATTTCACTAAACTGTTTTTGATGTGCCTTAAAAAATTAGGCTGATAATAGCATGAAGATATCTTGAAATCTTTCAACAAAACGCGTTGTATTACTCCACAAAGATAATCTTATCCAAAAAGGTAAAAGCGAATGCATTCAAGAAAAGAAATAGCGAATTCTATTAAAACAAGCTTACTTGATCCTTATGCTAATTTGCCCCATGAACTTTATAGCGCTCAGGCTGTACGAGAAATGGATCGACATGCCATTGAAGACCACGGCATTGATGGTTTCGAGTTAATGAATAAAGCCGCAAGATTTAGCTTTCACACCTTATTCAAGGCCTGGCCTGACACTAAAAACCTGATCGTCTTATGCGGCAGTGGCAATAATGCAGGTGACGGCTATATCGTTGCCGCGCTTGCCAAAAAACGTGGCTGGCAGGTGCATGTTTTATTTGTTTCACCGCCGGAAAAATTGAAAGGTGATGCACTTTCGGCTTATCACTTATGCTTGAATGTAAAAGTAGCGTGTGAAAATTTCACAACATCAAGGTTCAAGTCATATTGTGATCATGAAAACACCGTCATTATTGATGCACTTTTAGGGACGGGATTAAATTCCGAAGTTCAGGGCCTGTATGCGCAAGTGATCGAGCAGACAAATGAACAAACTAACCCTATTCTAGCGATAGATATTCCATCAGGCTTGTCTGCTGATACCGGTCAAGCTTTAGGCCTTGCCATTCATGCAGACTTAACGGCTACATTTATTGGGCTTAAAGTGGGTTTATTGACAGGTTCAGGCCGAAACTATGCAGGTAAAATTATTTTTAGTAATTTGGATTTGGAATCTGAATTATTCACACATATCAAGCCTATCGCCAAAAGATTAGATCTTGCATCCTTGCTATCACATTTAGCACCCAGACCTAAAGATTCACATAAAGGCTCCTGCGGTCATGCCATAATCATCGGTGGCGACTTAGGCTATGGCGGCGCGATTATTCTAGCTGCCACAGCAAGCGCGAGGATGGGCGCTGGCCTGACGTCCGTTATCACTCAAGAAGCTCACCGTTGTGCGCTATTGAGCTCAATTCCAGAAGTGATGCTTCAGAGCTCACAAAATATGCAAACTATTGAAGAATTTCTAACAAAAGCAGATGTACTTGTTATAGGGCCGGGCTTAGGCAAGAGCGCTTGGTCAGAAAAAATGCTTCTGGCAGCACTTAATAGCCAGAAACCATTAGTTATCGATGCTGATGCATTGAATCTCTTAAGTGAACGATACGCCTCCTTTGTTGATTTGGAGATATTTAAAAAGGCAAAGCATGTACTCACCCCTCACCCAGGAGAAGCGGCACGCTTATTGAGTTCTGAGGACAAGAAACTCAATGCTTCAGATATTCAGGCAAATAGAGTGTTGGCGCTAGAAGAGCTGCACAAGAAATGGGGAAATACTATTCTACTGAAAGGTAGCGGCAGTTTGCTATGTTCCGACTCCGGAGACATTTCACTATGCCCATACGGTAATCCTGGCATGGCTTCTGGCGGAATGGGCGACGTTCTAAGTGGTTTAATCGCAGGCTTAATTGCCCAAGGTATTGATCCGTCCTATGCACTCCAGCTAGCTGTTTGCCTGCATGCACAAGCAGCCGACATTGCGAGTAGTGAATTCGGCGAAAGAGGTATCTTGGCTAGCGACCTAATACCAATAGCACGTCAGCTATTAAATCAATGCAGATATGCTCACCATCTTGCCCTGTAGACGATTCAAAAACCTTGACATATCTTTACAGTGCAAGTATTGATTGCTTTATTATCTGCCAATAAAAGGAATATCACTTAATAAGTGATATGTAGAATGAAGAGCTAACACTAGAAAGAAAAGGGGGCTTGGGTAATAAGCCCTCTTTTCATATCAAAAATCATGTTTCGCTCAACAACTTTTGTCTAACATCCATTAAGACTTGTCCATAGATATTTTCACCACGTCTATCGCGGCCACAACCCCAGTAATAATCATACTGACTATTTTCCACAATCTTATGTTTTTCTGTTTCCAAGAGCGCTTTTTTACTATCTAAGTGCGCATGAGAGCGTGTATAGACTGCGCGCGTCATTACCACTCGTCTGATTGTTTTCCAATCATCCCTAAGCTTTTTAAAACGTGTTGCACCCAATTTTCGGGCTTTTTTAGCATCGGGAGCCTGTCTGATTTTTTCATAGTAGTCAGATGATGTAGTTTCAAACTTCATTGCCTGAAAATAGTGTTCAACAGTTAGCCATTCTTTGCCATCTAAGATAAAAGGCTGAACAGTATGCGTCCCCAAGATTTGACTCTCATCGCTTCTTGATAAAAATATTGCGTCTTCATCTAAATCCGGGAACAACATACTCACTCCTTAATACCATGAAGTTTTTAATCTTCAGTTTTAATAACAATGAATGAAGGATTACCACGACGGATAATCAAAGCTGGAACAGCTCGTTTCTTAGGTAAGTCTTCAACCAGTTGTTCAAACTCCCTAACACTCGTGAAGCTTTGATTATTTAAACTCGTAATCACATCACCTTGGCGTATTCCTGCCTTACTTGCAGGGCCCTCAGATACTTGGGTCACTTTCACAGCAAATTTAATATTCAAGTCGTCAAGCGATCCCTTCTCCAAAGCACTGACTTTTACGCCAAGACGGTTTACTTTAGCTTGCTCTGCGGGTTGAGTGTTTTCAGCACTCGCTTGCTCATTACTTAGCTCGCCAATCTTAAGCTTGATAATCTTTGTCTCTTTATTGCGTACAATTTTTAACTTAAGCGTTTCACCCACTTTTGCTCGGCCAACTAATTGCGGTAATTCTGAGGAAAGGTTTATCTCTTCACCGTCAAATTCAATAATAATATCACCCGTTTGAATACCGGCTTTTTCAGCAGGTGAATCATCAAGAACCTGTGCGACTAATGCGCCATAAGGTTTGTCCAAACCAAAGCTTTCTGCCAAGTCTTTATTTACTTCTTGAATAAGCACGCCTAACCAACCTCTTGAGACATAGCCTTGATTACTCAACTGCTCTACTACTTCCATTGCAACATCAATGGGAATAGCAAAAGAAACCCCCATAAAACCACCCGAGCGGGTAAATATTTGCGAGTTTATACCAACAACTTCACCGTCCATGTTAAATAATGGACCTCCAGAATTACCTGGATTGATAGCAACATCTGTTTGAATAAAAGGCACATAATTTTCATTATTATTGTTCGGTAAGCTTCTACCCTTTGCACTCACAATACCGGCTGTGACGGTATAATCAAAACCAAAGGGTGAACCAATAGCAAAAACCCATTCGCCCACTTTCAAGTTTTTTGATTTACCCAGTTTCACTGAAGGTAACTCTTCAGCGTCTACCTTTAAGACGGCTAAATCTGAACGTTTGTCTGAACCAATCAATGTTGCTTTCAGTTCTCGTCTATCACTGAAACGCACGTAAATCTCATCTGCACCGTCGACCACATGGTTATTCGTCAAAATTGTTCCATCTTTTGAAACAATAAAACCGGATCCCATGGATTGAGTCTGTCGCTTGGGTTGTGAGGGGCCGTCATGTCGGGGTACTTGAGGCTGACCAAAAAAGTGTTTAAAAATGTCAGGCAGTTGATCCATATTTCCTTGAAACTGAAAAGGCGCTTGAGCATCTACATAACTAATAGTACTAATATTGACAACCGCTTCAGAATGCTCTTCTACCAGTTCAGTAAAATCGGGTAAATCTGCCGCCATGGCTTGAATATTAACAAGAAAAATACTAAACAGTACGATCCAGATTGAGCGTACCGGACTAGATAAATACGACATATTTAAGTTCCTCAGAAAGATAACATAGAAAGATAACATAATTGCAAAATCGATAATTATTGTGGAGTCAGCGCCATCAATTACAACTTAAATATCGGTAAGACCAAGGTCATATAAGGTCATACAAGAAAAGTTTTAGCAAAAATTCAACCTTTATTGCTTACTGAAAGAAGTAGGTTCCAGCTTAATAAAAACCTTCGTCATCTTTGGTAGAAAATCTTTATGAAACGCCTGTTTCTGGCCAAACAATCGTGCCCAATAAAAGCCAATCATCAAACCAGCCAAGGACAGCAACATTGTCCATACTTCAGATTTAGTCGCTAACTCTGAGTCAAGAAAACCACCCATTACAGCACCTAAAACCATCAAAATAAGCGGAATAAAATAAACCCGCAAACTCGCCGTGATTAAACCAGCCTCAGGGATAGCAATTAACACTTCGTCACCAGACTTTGCATCTAATGAGTTTTCAACATCTAACTCTAAACAATGATTACTAGACATTTTATTGAGTGTGCTTTGACCACAACCAGACTTTAAACTGCAGCTTCCACATGAACTTGTACGTTGTACTTTCACACGAGCCACTTTTTTCGTGAAACTTGAGGAATCAAATGACGTATCTATAACAAGCGCTCGTTCTTCAATCATAAGCTTACTTAAAGTGCCCAGTTGGTTAATAATCTGCTTGGATATTTAAAGTTTAGGCCTTGTGAGGCGGCTCATCTTTATTAATAACATCCATCACGGCTGAACGAATATCGATCTTGACGCGTAATGTTGAGTCTAACTGAATCCATTCTCTTACAGCATGGTAACGCTGCCAGCATGTACTTACTTCTTGCCGGTTTTCATGCGTTAAAATCCTCTGTAATTCAAGCTCATTCACTTCACCATCTAACAGCGCTGAAAGAGACTCTTTTAAACGTTCATTCATAGCTCTCTCCTTTTTCAGATTGAGTGTTTAACATTCTGAAAAGCTTTTAATTGTATTGTCCAAGAGTTCACGAGCCCGAAAGATACGTGAACGAACTGTCCCAATAGGACACTCCATAACCTTGGATATTTCGCCATAACTTAAGCCATCAAACTCCCTTAGGATTAAGGCAATACTTAACTCCGCAGGCATAACAGCTAACGCATTTTCAATACTTTTAGCTAACTCAGATCGACTTAAAATATTCTCGGGATTTTCAATATTAAAGTACTTAGCATGTCCATTTGCTTGTTTTTCAGAATATTCGTTACTCTGCTGAGCCTTTCTTACCTTATTTTTTTGCAGATAACTTTTTGCATGATTAATCGCAATTCGAAATAACCATGTATAAAAAGCACTGTCCCCTCGAAAAGAATGTATCGATCGAAACGCACGAATAAAAACCTCTTGCGTTATATCTGCAATGTCATTTCGGTCATCCACAAAACGGGAAACAATTGAAGCAACCCTGTTTTGATACTTGACTAACAATAAATCAAAAGCAGTACGATCACCTTTTTGAACTCGGGTCACAAGTTTCTGATCGAGTTGATCAGCTGACTTGTAGAAAGATCGTTCGTCAAATTGTCCTGAGTTCATAACTAAATTACAAAATCCTAGTAAGAATATTATTTAAGCTGCTGGTTTAAGGTGACTTTTCTTCAAAGCCATTATCACTCACAACATCTTAAATTGAAACTCAGAGCAGCTAACTATTCAACGCTATTTAATCAACAACAAAGCTAATCCACTGTACCCATAAATTTAAACTCTTCTCTTACATACTCTTCTCTTACATATTCTTTCCTTTGACTCAATGTTTACAATTAAGTTCAATACCCGAATAATAAGCTCCTTTTCAAACCAGAGATCTAGAAATGGCTTCAGCTTACGAATACGATGTTCTTATTATTGGCAGTGGCGCTGCTGGCTTAACCACTGCGCTATGTCTGGATAAAAACATATCAGTCGCGGTTATTTCTAAAACAATGCTTTCAAGCGGTTCTACTCCTTGGGCTCAAGGTGGGATCGCCGCAGTATTGGCGAGTGATGATGATATCGAATCACACATTGTAGACACGTTAAATGCTGGTGGTGGTTTATGTCATGAAGACGCTGTCAGAAAAACTGTTGAAAGTGGCAAAAACAGTATTGATTGGCTTAGCCAACAAGGTGTTGACTTCACAAAAGTAAATTCAGCTAATTCCAAAGCACCTGAACTTCACCTAACAAAAGAAGGCGGACATAGTCATCGGCGTGTAGTGCATGCTGATGATGCAACGGGCTTAGCCGTATCAAGTGCTCTATGCAATAGAGCTTTAGAAGCAAAAAATATCACCATATTTGAAAACCGAGTTGCCGTGGATTTAATTACGCACAAAAAATTATTTTTACCAGGCAATCGTTGTGTGGGTGCCTATGTACTTAACCGTGAAAGTAATCACGTAGAGTTATTTCGCGCTAAATTTGTGGTCATTGCAACAGGCGGAGCAAGTAAAGCTTATTTGTATACTAGCAATCCTGACGGCGCAAGTGGTGACGGTATTGCAATGGCTTGGCGAAGCGGTTGCCGTGTAGCAAACATGGAGTTCAACCAATTTCATCCAACTTGTTTATATCACCCTCAGGCAAAATCATTTCTGATTACAGAAGCTGTTCGTGGTGAAGGTGGTCATTTGTTATTGCCAAATGGCGAACGTTTCATGCATCGTTTTGATGAGCGCGGAGAACTTGCTCCACGAGATATTGTTGCTCGTGCAATTGACCATGAAATGAAAAGAATAGGAGCTGACCATCTATATCTGGATATAAGCCATAAAGACGATGATTTCATCAAGAAGCATTTCCCAACTATATATGAAACCTGCCTTAACTATTCCATAGACATTACCAAAGAAGCCATACCCATCGTACCCGCAGCACATTATACCTGTGGCGGCATTATGGTTGATGAGCGATCTAGAACTGACGTTAATCAGTTATATGCTATTGGTGAAGCTTCATTTACAGGTTTGCATGGCGCCAACCGTATGGCAAGCAATTCACTACTCGAGTGTGTTGTTTATGGGCAAGCCGCCGCTGACGATATTAATAGGAAGATTGATGCTATTCCTTCTCCACCAGCAGCACCCGAGTGGGATGAATCACAGGTTATTGATTCAGATGAAGATGTCGTCATTTCTCATAATTGGGATGAGTTAAGACGATTCATGTGGGATTACGTCGGCATCGTACGAACCAACAAGCGCTTAACAAGAGCTAAACATCGCGTCGATTTACTTCATCAGGAAATTTTGGATTACTACAGTAATTATTGTATTAGTAATGACTTGCTTGAATTGAGAAACCTGGTCACAGTTGCAGACTTAATCATCTGTTCGGCTATTCAACGTAAAGAAAGCCGTGGCTTACATTACACTCTGGATTACCCTGACAAGCTTGAATCTGCAATCGATACCATCCTCATACCTACAAATTTCTCAACCCGTGATTGGTAGACTACTATCAATCATTTTATTATAGGTTTATTGAGAGGAAAACCAGCGTCTAAGGGTCATTTCAAGCTTATCTTTTTCAATAGGCTTACTGAGATAATCATTCATACCCGACTGTAAGCATTTCTCTATGTCTCCTGACATAGCATTTGCTGTCACCGCAATGATGACAGGCTGGCTAATATCTTTTAGAAGCCTTACTTTACGGGTTGCTTCAAGCCCATCCATTCTAGGCATCTGCCAATCCATTAAAATGAGATCATAATCTTGCATTTTAATGGCATCTAGAGCTTCAACACCATCATTAGCCAACACAGCCGTTAAACCTAAATATCCAAGCATAATCATTAATACTTGTTGATTAACCTTATTATCCTCAACAATTAAAATTTTCTTCTGCTTATACATGGATAATGGCAATTGTGATTCAGGCTCTTCCTGCTTAGTTAAATCACTACTGTTTTGGGACTTGGTTTTCGAATAGCTGAGTAGTAATGCTTCCAAATTATCTAACTTGAGCGGGCGACTAATAAATCGGATTACCAATTTATCTTTAAGTGCTTCAGTATCAAATTCGTGAAGTTCACTTGGATTTGCAAAACATAAAAGATTAAATTTGCTTTCATATATGCTTAATTTGTCCTTAAGCACAAGGAAACCACCTAGTAAGTCAAAATCAGTACAAATTGTCACAGAGTTTTTATTTTCCGGAACGCTTATAAAGTCTAACCAGGCTTGCATACTCCCAGCAATTGTAACGGAGCAAGCCATATGCTTGAGGTAATTCTCAATGACCGTATTTTGAAAGTGATTTTGACCTAACACAAATACATTTAATAGACTGATATTCGCTTGAGAATGAGTTGATAAACTCTGAAGATCTTTATTCAGCTTCAATTTGAAACTGAAGGTTGTTCCCACACCCTCTTCAGAGCGAAATTCAATACTGCCACCCATCAAATCAGTTAAATGCTTACTAATGGTTAGACCTAAACCTGTCCCTCCATATTTTCTGGTGGTCGAAGAATCAGCCTGAACAAAAGGTGTAAATAATTTCTGTTGTGCCGCTTTACTTAAGCCAATACCAGTGTCTCTAACTTCAATAAGCAGTTGTGATGACTGATCATTGCTTGACAACACCTCAACCCATAATTCTATTCTTCCAGACTCTGTAAATTTAACCGCATTACATGTTAAATTCAGAATAATTTGCCTTAAGCGATTAGGATCGCCAAGCACATATCGCGGAACAGATGGAGACACAAAATAAACAAACTCTAAACGCTTTTCGCTTGCCTGAAAGAAAATCAAGTCAGCGCAATCGTCCAAAACTTGCCTGAAATCAAAAGAAATACACTCAAGATCGAGTTGATTTGCTTCAATTTTTGAAAAATCCATTATGTCATTGATAAGAGAGAGTAAGGACAGAGCAGAACTATTAATCACTTGAACATACTGAGCCTGATCCTTGTGTAAGCCGGTTTTCTTTAAAACATCTGACAAACCAATAATCGCATTCATTGGTGTACGAATATCATGACTCATTGACGCTAAGAAAATATTCTTACTTCGATTCGCTTGCTCTGCAATTTCTCTTGCTTCGATCAACTCCTTATTACGATATTCGAGCTTAGACAGCACTTCTGCCAACTGTGATGTTCTGATATTAAACCATGAAGCAAGCTGTGCGAGCTCATCCGTCCCCCTGACATTAAGCATCGTGACGTAATCTTCCCTGCTCACTAAACTACGTATTTGTTGCGTTAGTTTATTAACGGGCAAAAGAAACACTGAATTGAAAAAAAGAAGGTATATCAACGCCGAAACAGAAAGAAGTATAAATAATAAGCCCATCATACCTTCAGTAATTTGAGAAACCACTGCACTGGTATATCTTGCTGGCATAGCAACAACAACCTTCCAACCGATATCTGGCATATGCAGAACGCTGACAGAGGAGGCTTCTTTGAGTAAAGGATCATATAAAATATTGAGACGTTTGCCATGATCAGCAAGCATTGAGAATTGCTCATCTGATTTTGTTTCCAGTATTATTAGCGCTATTTTTCGTGCCTCAGATTGACTTATTTGATCACTTGCCTTGGCAATTTTCTGGCTAAGTAGATCAACTTCATGAACCTTCTGAAGGGGCAGGTTAACTTCATATTGCATGGATACTCTATTCAGCTCGTTTTGAACACTTTTCAAAGCATCATTTTTTTTAACTAGAGTTTGAATAGTCGGATAAGCACCTTCTGAATACTGACTAATATCAAAGTTTGCTAAACCTTGTTCGTCAATACTGGGAAATGAAAGAAGGCGATTATTTCGATCCAAGGCGAAAGCATAACCGCCGATTAATCTAGTCTGAGCCTGCATATAGGCAGACAAACCAGCTAGTTTTAAATCAACGGTTGCAACCCCTTTAAAGATACCTTTAGACCAAATTGGAACTGAACATGTGACCATTGACTCCATAGAGTAAGGATCTCTATAAGATTTTGACCAGTAAACTTTGCCAGGGTCTAGAAACTGTAATGGTACATACCATTCTTCATAGTGGTAACCTCTTCCATCAGCAGCGTTATAATCATCTAAGTATTCAAGCTTTCCTTCAGCAGATCGTGCCCAAAAAAACGCTGATAATTCTTTTGTTGCATCAAAGGCACGAGGTTCTGGCCATATCCCGCCACCAGCAACCATATTTTCCATGCCTTCCTGATTTAGAATTTCAGGAATAACACGCATAAACTCTTCAGGGTTTTGATCAAGAACAGTGGCTAATTTAGCTAAGGATCTTGCTAAAGACTCAGTAACAGATAGTTTCTCTCTTAAACTTAATACGATTGTTTTTCCAATCTCATCATTAAGTTTATCTGATTGCTGAATGATGACCTCTCGACCTCTATTTTCAGCTATAAAATAATTTACAGATAAAACCAACATTAAAAACAAGACCAAACCGAAACTCATTCTAAAAGTTAAGCCTTTAAAAATGCGTCTTTCTACCGGCAGGTGCTTACGAGTTCCGTCTTCTGTTTCTATGGGCATATTATCAATATCAATTTAGATTCTGAAAATCAAAGTATAGGTTATGTGTATTTAAAATAAAGCATTCAGAATGATTAAAGAGACTCGCGACACACAGTATGGCGATACCTACGACAAACTCTGGGACCAATAAAACTGGGCTTACTTTTTAGGGGCGATTAATTAGATCGGCCACCTTTTATCGCAGCCACGTCTTTTTGTGGCGGAGGCTGAACGGACGAAATGAGCTTGACGATTATGCGGTGACGCGCGGGTAAGTGTGAAGATGCCGGCAATCAATGATGATGCGAAGATTGCTGGCTTTCCATATAACTTCGCAATAATTTATTAATACGTGTTTGGTCGCTTTCGGGCGGAGATAATACGGACTACATTGCCATGACGTTCGTTGTAAACCATCACACCGACTAAAGCCTGTATCCAACCGAGGCCTATCCAGCGGTCTTCTTTGTAATCTTCGCTATCATCCAACAACGTCAACATAGGGTGATTAAACATGTCTTTCACATCAGCGAAGTCAATGCCGTGTTTACGGATATTGATTTCGTTTTTTGCCTCATCCCATTCAAAGCGCATTGCCATGCCTGTATTGACATTTGTACATATATGGTAAACCCATTTTTTCTATCCGTCACGCGCTTCTTTTCTTCTCTTTGTGAACTTGATCTCTTCACTCATTCCCTCGACAGCCTTACTTTTGATCATCAATGTCAACACTGCTTACGAAACGATCAGTGGGGGGGCTTCCACCCACTCCGCCACAAGGAGCCCCTTTC
>TARA_R110001592_G_scaffold7030_2_pt1 | contig 92272 bp, 79 predicted proteins | sample TARA_R110001592 | Tara Oceans TARA_R110001592 (sample SAMEA4398387) | marine metagenome | biome: Polar Biome; feature: [SRF] surface water layer (ENVO:00010504); material: water (ENVO:00002006), including particulate matter (ENVO:01000060) such as... | depth 5 m | reverse complement strand
TTTTTCATTTTTCATTTTTCATTTTTCATTTTTCATTTTTCATTTTTTATCTTTTATCTTAATTGACTGTCTTTACTTCCGCGGCGATTATAACCACTTTGTTTGGTCTGCTCTTTATCTAATGCTGACTGACAGTTGACGCAGAGTCTCACACCAACAATCGCTTTTTGGCGGGCTTCGGGAATCTTTTCATCACATTCTTCGCAGCGCGTTAGGCTCTCACCGCGCGGCAATTTACTTCGGGCCAAATTGATAGCATCTTCGACACTTGCATCAATTTGATCTTGTACTGCACCATCTTTTGACCAGCCGCCTGCCATGATGAATTCGCCCCCTAAACCTTACAGGCGCATCGGCATGACGACATATTGTCGCTGCAATTTGTCATCAGCAGGTGTAATTAAGGCACTGCTGTTTTCATCACTAAACACCATTTTTACTTTGTCATCGGGGATGGCATTTAATAAATCGAGCAAATAAGCATTATTGAAGGCGATTTCTAATGGTGCGCCAGTGTATTCAACGCTGATCTCTTCTTCCGCAGACTCTTGCTCTTGATTGATCACAGTCGCTTTAAGTAAGCCTGATTCAAGATTGATGCGTACGCTACGGTGTTTATCACTGGATAAGATCGCTGCGCGTGATAAGGCTTGTTTAAGTTGATCGCGTTCAGCAATAACTTCTTTATCGCCACCTAAAGGAAGTACGCGTTCATAGTTGGGGAACTGACCATCAATAAGCTTGGAAGTGAAATGTAAATCAGGTAATTCCACTTTGATCTGTTGATTACTAAAAGCGATAGTGACATTGTCATCACTGTCATTAAGCAAGCGACCTAGTTCCATAATCGCCTTGCGAGGAATGATAATACTGCTTTTTTCAGTGATTGAGTTGGTGGTCGTTAAACTGCCTAAGGCGAGACGGTGACCATCCGTTGCTACGGTACGTAAAATGTTTTCTTCACGTTCCAACAATAAACCATTCAAATAATAACGCACGTCCTGGCTTGCCATGGCAAAGCTAGTTTCATCAAGTAGTGATTTTAGCGCTGATTGTGGCAAGCTGATTTCATCGACGTAGTTAGCGCCTTCACTATCTGGAAAGTCTTCACTCGGTAAGGTGGCTAGCGAAAAACGACTTTTACCTGCTCGGACGATGGCTTTACCATCTTGAGCTTTGAAACTAATCGTAGCGTTACTAGGTAATGCGCGACAAATATCTAGAAATTTTCGAGCAGAAACCGTTGTTTTACCTTCTTGTTCTACAGCAACGGGTAAGGTCGCTATCATTTCCAATTCCATATCGGTACTGGTCATTGATAGTTGATTGCCATGAGTGCGTAGTAAAATTGTCGACAAAATAGGCAGGGTAGCGCGACGTTCGACAATACTGCAAACCAGTTGCAGTGGTCGGGCGATCGTTTCTTGGCTGACGGTAAATTGCATGATGATTCTCTCGGTTTAACTCGACAGGGTTCGAAGTAAGTTACGGTAATCTTCAGCAATACGTGCATCAGATTCTTTTAATTCGGCTATTTTACGGCAGGCATGTAACACCGTGGTATGGTCGCGACCACCAAAGGCTTCACCGATCTCAGGCAAACTGTGATTGGTTAGTTCTTTTGCCAGTGCCATTGCTATTTGGCGTGGACGGGCAATCGAACGAGTACGTTTTTTAGACAGTAATTCTGATACGCGTGTTTTGAAATATTCGCCCACCGTTTTTTGAATACTATCCAATGTGACTAATTTTTGGTGCAAAGCGAGTAAATCTTTTAATGCTTCTTGCGCCGTTTCTATCGAAAAAGGTTGATTGGTAAATCGTGAAAAAGCGAGCACGCGTTGTAATGCACCTTCTAAATCACGCACATTAGATTTGATACGTTGAGCGATGAAAAAAGCAACGTCTTCTGGCAATATAACCAGATTTTGTTGTGCTTTTTTAATTAAGATCGCAACGCGTGTTTCTAACTCTGGCGGTTCAATCGCAATAGTGAGTCCCCAACCAAGGCGAGATTGAAGACGCTCATCAAGATTCTCTACTTCTTTAGGGAATCGATCACAGGTCAAAATTATTTGTTTTTGACCTTCCAGTAAACTATTAAATGTATAGAAAAACTCTTCTTGTGAACGTTCTTTTTTGGCAAAAAATTGTATATCGTCGATTAGCAAAGCATCAGCACTGCGATAATGCGCTTTAAATTGATCAATGACGTTATTGCGCAAAGCGGTAATCATATCTTGTACAAATCGCTCTGAAGATAAATACATTACTTTGGCTTTTGGGTTATCTTTTTTTATTTGATTGCCTATCGCTAACATCAAATGTGTTTTTCCTAAGCCTGTTCCACCATATAAGAATAGGGGGTTGTATCCGCTAGTACCCGGAGATTCAGCAACATGTAAAGAGGCCGCTCGCGCAATTTGATTAGATTTACCTTCGACATAGGACTCAAACGTAAAGGCGGGGTTGAGAGGCGAGCCTGCTGCTGGTGCCATAGATTTGGGCACGTCAGGAGAAGGTTTAGCTATGGCATTCGTTTCAGTTACTTGGGGTTTGTTTGTACCGACATCAATCGTTATGGTGGTAATGGCTCCCTGACTTAATGCTTGAACTAGCTGGTTTATCTTCGATTCAAGCTGTTCTTGCACCCAAGCTTGCACATAGGGGTTAGGTGCTAGTAAACGTAGACTGGTAGACGTTTGAATGGCTTGTAAGGGGCGTAACCAAGTATTGAGTTGCTGTGCTGACAGCTCACCTTCTAGATGGGACAGGCATTTTTCCCAAAGGGGTGATGACACAGCGGCTCCTTAAGTTTGAGTGGTATGGAATAAAATAATCAGATGATCTATGACTGGTTTACTGTGGTAAGTATAATGCTTAAAGCGTAACCATTAAAGTTATCCCCAATGTTTATTTTTAGCAAGGTCTATTTAATAGGTTCTAGTTTCAGTTGTCATTGAATAAGCATTTGACTTGACCCAATAGAAAACACTATAATTTCAGCCCTTTTGCTCAGGCTGATCATGCTGCTTGGAGCAAAACCCGAATTTTTGATTGGAGTTGATGAAATGAAAAGAACTTTTCAGCCTAGTAATATTAAGCGTAACCGTACTCATGGTTTTCGTGCTCGTATGAGAACTGTTGGTGGTCGTCGTGTGATTAATGCACGTCGTGCTAAAGGTCGCGCAAGCCTAACTGTATAATTCTGCTTAAGTTTTTAAGGAGAACATGACTTGGCGCGCTTTAGCCGAGCCATGAAAATGAATAGCCCGAGAGACTTTTCTCGGGTATTTCGTCAAGCGAAACGCGCAGGTGGTGGTGGTTTGACGATACTGACGGTTGAAAACACCGTGGGTCATCCGCGATTAGGATTGGCCATAGCAAAAAAACATCTTAAATTCGCACATCAGCGCAATCGATTGAAGCGAATTATTCGTGAGTCATTTCGACAGCATCAAACTGACTTTGCCAATATAGATATTGTGGTGTTATCTCGTCCTGATGTAAAACAACGAGAATCAGTGCATATTTGGGCAGCATTGGAGCAACATTGGTTAACGGTGATAGCGCAATGGCAAAAATCTTAATTGGTCTCATTCGAGGCTACCAACTAGTCATCAGCCCACTGCTGGGCGCAAATTGTCGCTTTCACCCCACCTGTTCCCAATATATGGTTGAAGCCGTTACACGTTTTGGTGCAATACGTGGTTTTTGGCTAGGCTTGCGAAGACTTTCACACTGCCACCCTTGGCACGAAGGTGGATTAGATCCCGTTCCTCAATTAAAGACTAAAAAACACAATGGATAACTTAAAAACATATCTCATCTTTGGCTTATTGATTGTCTCCTTATTATTATGGCAGGCATGGCAAACGGATTATGTTCAACCACAACAAGTTGCTCAAACGAGTAATGATTTAGTGGTCGACGCAGCTAGTTCTGAAAGTCAGCACGATCTACCTGATTTGCCTACATCGTCAGATAGCCTACCCGCTATAGAACAGACTTCTAGTGTCAGCGATGCCAATAAAATACATGTCAAAACAGATGTAATAGATTTGTATATCAGTACACAAGGTGCCGATATACGTAACTTAGCATTACTTAATTACCCTGTAGAATCAAGTGCTCCGGATGTACCCGTTCAATTACTTTCTGATAAGCCTGTGGAGTTCTTTGTAGTACAGTCTGGCTTACGGTCTAATGTGGCTGCACCGACACATTACGATCAATATGTTGCAGATAAAATGCAATATGAATTAAACGATGGTCAAGACTCAATTGCCGTACCATTGCACTGGCAGTCTGCTAATGGATTAAAAGTCACTAAAACGTACCATTTTCATCGTAATAGCTACCTTGTTGACGTTGATTATTTGATTGAAAATAATTCTGGCGAGCAGTTTACAGCTTACCCATATTCACAATTTAATCGTGTCCGTCCGCCAAAAGCTTCTGGCTTTGTTTATACCTACACTGGTGCTGTATTTTCTAGTGAAGAAAATCAATATGACAAAGTTAAGTTCGATGATTTAGATGACGCCGCATTTAGTCATAAAGCGGTTAATGGTTGGACGGCAATGATCCAGCATTATTTTGTGGCAGCATTAATTCCTGATCAAAATGATCAAGAAAATGGCTTCTATGGTAAGTCGCTTAATGAGAGTAATTACACCGCTGGCGCTAAAATGTCCGATATTAGTGTTGCAAGTGGTGATGTGGCAACGTCGAAATATGCAATGTATATAGGACCAAAAGAGCACCAGCGATTAGAAGCGGTGGTCAACAGTCTAGATTTAACGGTTGATTACGGCATTTTAACGATTATTTCTCAGCCCTTATTTACGATCATGGAGTGGATCCATAAGCTTACCAATAACTGGGGCTGGTCAATTGTATTTCTAACCGTGCTGATTAAATTAGTATTTTATAAACTGTCAGCCAAAAGTTATGAGTCAATGGCTTCTATGCGCAAATTGACTCCAAAATTAGCAACATTAAAAGAACGTCATGGTGATGATAAACCAGCCTTTAATAAGGCAATGATGGATTTGTATCGTACTGAGAAAATTAACCCATTAGGTGGTTGTTTGCCTATTTTGGTGCAAATGCCCGTATTTTTGTCATTCTATTGGGTACTGGTTGAAAGTATCGAATTACGCCAAGCGCCCTTTATCTTTTGGCTACAAGATCTAACCGCAATGGATCCGTATTTTGTTTTACCGGTGTTATTTGGTTTAAGTATGTTTTTCCAACAGAAGTTGAATCCTGCGCCGCAAGATCCTGCTCAAGCAATGGTGATGAAAGCATTTCCGATTATTTTCACCGTATTTTTTGCGTTCTTCCCATCAGGTCTCGTGCTGTACTGGGTAGTGAACAATGTATTGTCAATTGCACAGCAGTGGAACATCACACGTAAGCTCGGCGCACTTTAACGAGTTTGTAGCGTAATACATGGAAACAATAGTAGCGATTGCTACTGCACCGGGACGAGCAGGTGTCGGTGTAGTTAGATTGTCAGGTGATAAGAGTGCTGATATAGCTAAATTAATCTGTGGCAAATTACCGCCGTCACGCTATGCTCAATTTAGCCATTTTCGTGATCATGATGGTGAGATTATCGACAGTGGAATTGTGTTGTATTTTCCTAACCCTGCTTCGTTTACCGGTGAAGACGTTATAGAGTTGCAAGGTCATGGTAGTCCAATTGTATTGGACCGTTTATGTCAGCGAGCAATCAGCCTTGGCGCTCGAATGGCTAGACCGGGTGAATTCTCTGAGCGTGCATTTTTAAATGATAAAATGGATTTGGCGCAAGCAGAAGCAGTGGCCGATCTAATAGATAGTTCTACTGAGCAAGCGGCGCGTAGTGCTATGCGCTCATTACAAGGTGTCTTTTCTGAACGCATCGATAGCTTGCTACAGAAATTGACTGACCTGCGGATGTTTGTCGAAGCCGCGATTGATTTTAGTGATGAAGAAATCGACTTTTTAGCTGAAGCGGCAGTTGATAAGCAATTGCAAGTCTTACTCACTGTCTTGGATGGTATTCAAGCGAGTGCACAGCAAGGCCGTTTATTACGAGACGGCATTAGCATTGTGCTTGCGGGTCAGCCCAATGCGGGTAAATCAAGTTTACACAACCAACTTGCAGGCCATGATGCTGCTATCGTCACTGAAATAGCAGGTACGACGCGTGATGTTTTACGTGAACAAATTCATTTAGGTGGTTTGCCATTACGTATTTCTGATACTGCTGGCTTGCATGATTCGCCTGATGAAGTTGAGCGTGAAGGAATACGCCGAACACAATCTGAAATTGCTCAAGCCGATCATATTTTAATGGTGATGGACGATAGTAAGGGAAAAAACGCAGAAGATCAGGCTATTTTAGCGTCACTTCCGACTCATATACCATTAACACTCATTCGCAATAAGACCGATAAAACCGGACATAAAGTTGAATTAGTTACGGAAAATAATCAGCAAGTCATCTATATGTCAGCCAAAACTGGTGAGGGAATGGATTTGTTGGAAAATTATTTATGTGAAGCAGTAGGTTATCATCCGCACGATGAAGGGGTGTTTATTGCTCGCCGTCGCCACTTAGATGCTATCGCCCGCGCTCGTATAGCTATAGAAGCAGGCTATGATTGTTTAACGGGTATGGGCGCTGGTGAGTTGCTTGCAGAAGAGCTTCGCCAAGCACAGCAGGCACTTGGCGAAATCACGGGTACTTTTAGTAATGAAGATTTACTAGATAAGATTTTTTCTAGTTTTTGTATTGGTAAATAATATCAATCAATCTAAGCTATTTTAGTCGCGTTGTCGTTTCGTTTCTAGATTAAGCCGAGAATGATGAACCACAACCGCAAGTTGATGTAGCATTTGGGTTACGAATAACAAACTGTGAACCTTCTACGCCATCACTATAATCAATATCAGAACCTGCTAGATATTGATAACTCGTGGGATCAATTAATAACGTCACGCCGTCTTTCTCGACTTGCGTATCACCTTCGCTGATGTCTTCTTCGAAGGTAAAACCATATTGAAAGCCAGAGCAACCGCCACCCGTAATAAATACGCGTAATTTAAGCTGATCATTACCTTCTTCGGCAATTAACGCGCTGACCTTACTGGCAGCGGCATCGGTAAAATTAACTGGACTAGGCATTTCACTCATGAGAGTCTCCAAACTTTATAGAATTGATCGCCTATTATCCAAGACTGAGTAATTTAGTCAAGAATTACTCTTGCTGTTTTACGAATATGACGCTATAAGCGAGCATGCTTTATTCGACAATGTATGAATTTATAGATGCAACATTGTATGGAAATGATATATAAATAACATTGCCTTAGCTTAGAAAATCTACTATCTTACTGCCATTAATATGAGCTGGAATCCGTATGACCTATTGTGTTGCCATTTCCCTAGATGAAGGCTTAGTGCTAACTTCAGATTCTCGTACTAATGCCGGTATCGACAATGTGAGCACTTATAGCAAGATGTTCCGCTACGAAACAATGCCGGATCGCAGCATTGTAATTATGAGTGCAGGAAATCTAGCTACGACACAATGTGTTATCGAACAGATTAGACGTGATATTCGCGAAGGAAGTGATCATAATATTAATTCCTTTAAATATTTGTCAGATATTGCGGATTATTTGGGCAATGTATTAAGTAGTCGGATCCGTCGTTATTCTGAAAAAGAGCAAACGGGCTTTGCACCTGAAGCAACATTGTTGTTTGCAGGTCAAATTCAAGGTGAACGTTCACAGGCATTCTTGATTTATCCACAAGGTAACCATATCACCACTTCTGCTCAGACACCTTATTTACAAATTGGTGAAAGCAAATATGGCAAACCGGTCTTAGATCGCTTTCTCACACGTCAGACATCCTTAGTCGATGCGGCAACCTGCGCACTTATTTCAATGGATTCAACCATGAAAAGTAACGCTAGTGTTGGCCCTCCTATTGAAATGATGATGTATAAAAATGATAGTTACACATTAGATAATCATCATGTATTAGAAGCTGATGATCCGTACCTTATTGCCATTCGACGTGAATGGGACCAGAAGCTTTGTGAAGCATTTACTGCTATGCCACGAATTTCTGATTTCGTAACAACTAAATAGTTAGCCTTAGCCATTCACGAGATGGTGAATAAACTTAAGCTTGGTATTGACCGTTTCTGAAATGATAAAGGGATAAGCATCAGCATTGCCAATACTTCTGCTCAATGCATTTAAAACCACGGCTAATTGCATCCATTCTGACATCCAAATATCAAAATCACTATAGGGCGTTAATTTAGGGCAGATTTGATAATTGAATGCCGTTTCGATAGTCTCTCGCATCAACATGTAATGCGACCAGGTCTCAGCCCAGTCCTCTAATGGGTGCATGCTGGCATAGGCCGAAATATAATTGGCCTGCCAATCATCTATGGGTCCATTCAGATAATACTCATCTAAGGCTGTTCGATAATCTTGCGTCTCATCCCCGAACAATTGCTGAAAGTTAGTGTAATCCATTGAATTAGGAATCAAACGTTCCCAATAATAATGGCCAATTTCATGGCGAAAATGACCTAATAATGAGCGAAATGATTCATTCATCGCTTCACGTGTTGCTTCTCGATAACTACCATCTGCTTCTGCAACATTGATGGTAATGACGCCTTTGGCATGTCCACTGAGTATGTGTTCTTCATAAATAGAAGAATTGGTCCGTTGATCTTCTAGAAAATCGAACGCTAAGCCATGGCCTTGATCTTCTGTGTAGCCCGTGATTGATAATCCCATATCAAGCAAACCAAAAATCATCCTGCGTTTATTTGACTCCATAATCGTCCAGCGGCGAAGGTTATCGGGCTTATCAAGCATGGGAATTGTACGTGTAGTACGACAAGATATGCATTGCACATGCTCTTGATCTGAATCTGATTCGATATCAATCAACCAGTTACATTGGATCGCATGATCTCGATGCTGGCATACGCGATATGCATTTGCTAGCCCATCATAACGAAGCCACTGTGGATCTTTTTCATGTTCAGATAGTGCTAATACAGTCTGTTTTGATGGCGAAAATCCAAGCTCTACTCCACAGGCATTACAGTGCGTATTTTGAAAAAAAGTTTCTTGACCACATTGGCAAATAAAACGCTTCATATCATTTCATAATCAGGATGGAACCATCTTGCACTGATCTTTTGATGCAATTCCATCAGTCGCATTTGGAAGCTATCCATAAAGAAATGAGTCTGGTCTGGAGGGATGTTCGATGAACGATAAGCATTCAGATTTTCAAGGATCTGCTGTTGAATAGTCAGCGGATCTTCAGGTTCAGGGAGTAGCTTAAGATAACTACCGATGCTTGCCAATGAAAAAGATAAGGAGCGTGGTAGCGCTTTATCTGTAATTAAAAAATCGAGTACTTTATCGGGCTCAATAGAGGTTCGTTTTTCATGTAAATACATTTGCTGTGCACTGATTGCTTTTAGCAAGCTCCCCCATAATATTCCTTTATGTTTTCTCATTTGTTCCGAGTGGGTATTTGAAACGAGTAGTGATGTCATTTCTAAAGTGCGACTTGTCATGTCTGCACGTTCGATTTGTTTACCAATTTGAATAAAATCATAGGCGTGGTTGCGGCTCATATGATTATTTATAATGCCACTAATACACAGGCAGCGTTCCATAATACTTAATAGCATATTCTGGCGTCGCCGGCGATTTCCTATGGCAGATAGTGACGCTTTTACCATTAAATTGAGTTCATTAATTTGTTCCCATACTTCCTCAGGCAAGACATCTAATGATGTTCTGACATTTTCTCTAGCATAGAAGAGCGCTTGAACTAAAGACGAAGGATTTTTCATATCTGCAACGAGAAAATGCATAATGTTTTTTTCATCAATACGTTCATATTGCTGGTGATATTCCTTCTCGCAATTGAAGATCTTGATTAAGGTGAACCAGTTAATTTCCTTTTGTTTTGGCAAGTCCATTAATAAGGCGGTATGGACATTAATTAAACGGGCTGTATTTTCTACTCGTTCAAGATAGCGAGCCATCCAGTACACGCGTTCACCGACTCTTGATAACATTACGACTCTCCTTGATTGATGAGCTCATCTACAATCCACGTGTCTTTACTACCCCCACCTTGTGATGAGTTGACCACCAGTGAGCCTTTAACTAGAGCGACACGCGTTAAACCGCCGGGCGTGACATACGTCTCTTTGCCACTGAGGATAAATGGTCGTAAATCGACATGTCGTGGTGCGATTCCTTCCTCTTCACAACAGGTCGGTGTGACGGATAATTTCAACGTAGGTTGAGCAACATAATTAGTGGGATTTGCTAATAATACTTCACGAAATGCTTCAATTTGTTCTGTACTGGCATGAGGACCAACTAACATTCCGTAACCGCCCGACTCATTGGCTGGTTTTATAACTAGTTCTGCCAGATGTTCAAGCACATAAGCCAAATCTTCTTCATTTCGACAAAGCATGGTGGGTACATTCGGTAATAGAGGTTCTTCGTTAAGGTAATAACGAATCATATCTGGCACATAGGCATAAAGTACTTTGTCATCGGCTACGCCACAGCCTGGCGCATTAGCAATTGCCACCTTACCGGCCTTCCATGAACGCATAATACCTGGGGCACCTAACATGGAATCTGCACGAAAAACTTCTGGATCAATAAAGTCATCATCAATACGACGATAAATAACATCAACTCGTTTAAGGCCATGAATTGTTTTCATGTAGACAAAATCATCTTTTCCAACGATCAGATCTGCACCTTCTAATAAGATTAGTCCAGCTTGTTGTGCCAAAAATGCATGTTCAAAATACGCCGAGTTGTGAATACCGGGAGAGAGTAAAACGATAGTTGGATCTGAAATGTCAGGACGTAGCGAGGTCAACATACTCGCTAAATGGGCAGGGTAGTCGCTCACTGGGCTGATATTGTGTAGCTTAAATATTTCGGGTAGAACACGTTTGGTTGTTTTGCGATTTTCTAGCATATAAGAAACGCCTGATGGCACACGCAAATTATCTTCTAATACATACATTATGCCTTTATCATCACGAACCAGATCAGAACCGCAAATATTTGCCCATACGCCATGCGGGGGAGTAATACCTTTACAGACAGTTCGATAGCCTTTCGATTGCAGCACTATCTCTTCAGGAATGATGCCATCTTTAATGATTTGCGCATCGTTATAAATGTCTTGAATGAATTGATTTAGTGCATTCATTCGTTGTTTCAGCCCCATTTCAGTGCGATCCCATTCTGATTTAGGAATCAAACGAGGAATGATGTCAAATGGCCAAGCGCGATCAATATTTCCGGCATCGCTATACACGGTAAACGTAATCCCACGTTCACGCATTTCGAGGTCGGATGCCCTTATGCGCTTTGCAAAGATGTCTTTTTTCATCGATTGCAGATAGTTCATAAGTTTGTAGCTAAACGGGTGTGGCTGATGTTGTGTATACATCAATTCGTCGTAGAATTTGCCCGGATTGTAATCATTCCATGCTTGTCTCATTGCCTGCCCCAGCACTAAAGTAGTATTAATTTGTATGATGTAACGTACTTTTGCATAAATTGAGCCGTAATAGTTATAGCAGAAGAATCAGTCTTTATAAACAGAATATCATTCTGTTTGGTATATCGAGGGGGAAGGGTGAGCTGTTCAAGTGTGTAAATATTTAAACAGGAACACAACTGCACAGAAGTGCTTAACAGCAAACGTAGTTCATCGTACTATGTCTATTGATAGCCAGCAGAAGCACCAGCCATAATGAGTTCGCAAGAAACTAACCGTTAAATAAAGTACGGCGAGCAGAGTCATTAAACTTACAAGCTATTTATGACCTTTTATTATTAGGGATAAAAATAAAAAAGCGTGTTTATTTTAGTCTGAAGTGAGATCCAGTTTTGGCGCGTCGTTAACCGCTTCAAATTCGATATTAGTCATCTCTTTATCATCTTCTGACATATGAATAAGTTGCCCATTTACTTCTGCACCCATCGACATTTCTAGTAGGCGGTAGTAAACATTACCCTTGATTTTGGCTTTTGGAGCTAGTTCTACATGTGATGTGGAATATACGTCACCCGTAATACTGCCATTGATGATTAAATTAGGCACTTTAATTTCGCCTTTAATATGACCTTGTTCGCTAAGGGTTAGCACGGCAGAATCGCCGCTTTCTGCGTAGATATTACCGTTGACATTACCATCAATACGTATGCCGCCAGTGAAGCTGATATCACCGTTAATTTCTGTGCCTTGACCAATAAGCGTGTCAATTCGACTTGATTTAGTTTTAGATTTATCTTTTTTGAACATGATTTTCCTCTCTGCTTACTTAGTAGTAGAAGTTAATTGCCAGTCAAAAGTCCGTGACAGTTTAGTTTTTTTGGCTTGCGTTATGGTGATAGTAATTGATTTAGGCTGAAGACTACCTGCTACGTTAAGTTGACCTTCAATCAACTGCACATAACGTAAATTTAACGGCTGTTCGCTGATGGACGTTGAGTCGGAATCAATATTAATGCTAACCATACCTACCACTGGTTTTGTGATGCTTTTACCTTGTGTAATGACTAGGCGATAGTGAATGATATCAGATTGCTCAGCATCTGCAGTGAGATGAAGTTCTCGGATTTGTAATTCAGTGGACGTCGCACCTTGCGTGATATTTTGGTAAAAAAGTAACTCTTTATTGAGGGTGATCACCTGATCTTGTAAATCCACCAGTTGTTGCTGTAGCTGCTCAACGGTAGCTTGTTGAATATTGAGTTCTTGCAGTTGAATGCTGGTTGTATTATTAAGTTGCTTATTTTGCTTGCGTAAGTCTAATCGCTCATCACTGAGTTGCTGGGTACTTTGACGAGATAGATTTAAATTTTGCTGTAAGAAATGTAAATTTTGTTGCAGGCTTATGCTGTCTTCCTTTAAGAAAAACCATACCGATGTAGCTGTAATTATAACGGCGATCAGAATGAAAATGGCTAAGCGGTAGGGCTTTGCTTGATGAATAACAACTTTTTTGAGTGCCGACATGCCTTTAAGGGAGTGCCGCTATGGTATTTAGGCCTAATTTTTCATCAAAACCAAACATAATGTTCATATTTTGAATGGCTTGCCCAGATGCGCCTTTTACCAAATTATCGATCACCGATAAAACGACGACGGTATTACCACCTTGTGGTTGATGTACTGCGATACGACACATGTTCGTGCCACGAACACTTCGTGTTTCTGGTTGCGAACCGACAGGCATAATGTCGACGAAAGGTTCATCGGCGTAACGCTCTTCAAACAGTGCTTGTAAGTCTACTGCGGATGTCAGCTGACCATAAAGCGTGGCGTGTATGCCGCGAATCATCGGTGTTAAATGCGGAATAAAAGTTAATCCAACTCTTTGTTTACTGACGAGGTTAAGACCTTGTTCGATTTCTGGTAGATGACGATGGCCAGCGACAGCATATGCTTTCATGTTTTCAGATGATTCGGTTAATAACGTCCCGATAGAGGCTTTGCGACCAGCGCCACTTACGCCTGATTTAACATCTGCAATAAGCTGCTGAGGATCGATGATGTTATTTTCTAATAAGGGCAAAAATCCGAGTTGTGTCGCCGTAGGGTAACAGCCTGCTACCGCAACCAGTTGTGCTGTTTTAATCTGCTCACGATTGACTTCAGGTAAACCATATACCGCTTGTTCTAGAAACTCTGGGCAGGTGTGTGGCGTGTTATACCAGTGTTCCCATGATTTGGGATCTTTAAGTCGAAAATCAGCTGACAGGTCAATAACTCGTGTGCCACGTTTAATGAGTTCGGGGACTAATTCCATAGCGACGGTATGTGGTGTAGCAAAAAAGACGACATCACACTCTGCAAGCCGATCAACATCGGGAATACTGAAGACAAGATCAACATGGCCACGTAGATTGGGGAATAGTTCACTGACTGCCATGCCCGCTTCACTACGTGAGGTAATGACATGTAACGACACTTCAGGGTGGGAGGCTAATAATCTGAGTAACTCTACACCCGTATAACCCGTGCCGCCAACAATACCAATTCTGATCATAATGTCTCTGCTTTAATCGTCAAATGAAGCAGCCATGATAAAAGAGCTGCCATCAAAGCGAAAGATTTTCTACTTTATTAAGTAGGCCTTCAATTTGTTGTTTAAAAATAATGTAATGACGAGTTGTGTAAGTTTGCCCAGTAGTAAAGCGGAGTTGGTTGATATACAAAGGATAACGAGAGGTGGCATTTCGTAAGTTTAGAACAAGATCGCTTACTTGTTTAAATAGACTCGGGTCATTGATATTTCCGATGAATGTTTTAGAACCGCAATGAATGCTGCAATGCGCATTTTCTTTGGCGGAATCTAATTCTACACGGACAGGTAGATACTTAGCTTGAGTTGCCGAGATGTTAAAATTGGTAATCTGAGTATTTTCCCAGCCGGACTCAGTTGAATGCGTGAGGTGAAAAAACTGAACGTCGTCGAGAATATTTATTTGGCTAAAAAAATGTTGGTAGTGGCTGATCAGGGTTATCTCTGTTAAACCACTCGTGTATTGTTTGAATAATGTGCCAAGGTCATCGATGATATACAGCGTGACACCATTATTCTTCGACAATAAAAATAGACTAATTCGTTTTTCCACTTGCTGGCTTAGGAGTAGTTTTAATAAGCCATCTTTGTCTAGCATTGGATCTAGCCTACTAGCGGAGAATATACCCCGTTGTTCTGCCAGATGTTGTTCGAGTGATTTATTTTTAACTAAGGGCAAAATATCAACGAGGCCTTGTTGCCACTGTAGCCGATAAAAGTGATCGGCAATGACAATGAGATAATCACCATTTAGTGGATGGTTTCTGTAGTGATCAATGATTTCACTGTAAACCGTTTTAATACGTAGGCTGATTTTTTTACCGTGATTATCCGAAGGACACCAGCATGAAGTTGTAAAAGCGGATTGTTTCTTAGGTTGCCACTGAATTACGCTGCCGAGCAATGCTAATAAAGATGTTGGGCCTGTATAAAGTACATAATGCCAATGACCCCAACTTGACAGTATTAAGCCTTCGACACTGGCAATTAAACTCTGCTTACTATTGGCATAATTTAATGGATCGGCTTGTAAGCTGGCAAGATCTAAGCCTTGTTGACTCAACGAGCTTCTGGTTTGATGTTCAAGGTTGGCAAATAATAAGATGCTGTCTATTTCTGCTGGACCATCCAAATTCGCTATATTAGTCGGATCAGACGTTGTTCTAAGCAGTGAATGCAATAATTGTTGAATCAGATCAAGCACCAGTGTCATTTTAACTTTTTGCAACTGATCGACAAGTTGAAGACGTGTCGCTTTAGTGAGTAGTTGATTATTGATAGCCCACGTTAAGACATTGAGTAATGACGGATGTTGGTATAACGGTTCTGTTGACAGCGTTGCTGGCTGATCATTAATTTGCCAGTTGTTTGTTAAACTCGTTCGCGCCAAATAAAGCTCTTCTTGATGACTTTGAGGCTTAAAAGACAAGGGTAGGCAGTTAATGGCATCTTGATCAGTATTAAATAAAAGTTTGAATTTTTTCTCTAGTTTTTGCTTAGCTATTTCGATATTGAGTTGGTGTTGTTGAGCAAATAAGAAAACAGATTGCATGGCGTGAGTTATTTTCAGGCGTACGTCTTGGCATTCGTTTAGCGATTGACGATAGTGAGATACGTCACGTTTATCGATGATCTCGGTTGAATTTTTTGGCCATTGCCAAGTCTGATGTTGCTGTTCGATAAATGCCCTTCGCCATGGGTAAAGGGCTAGGCTGACCATTTTTGATAAACGTTCTCTACTTAGAATATAGAATGATTGTTGGGCAATAAATATGGTTTCAGGATCACTGCAAAACGTAATGATGTAGTTCAATTTTAAGCTGTTATTGTCAAGCATCATAGGATCAGTGATGCCTGCATAAATAGCACGTTTTAATTCATCACTTAACCATGAACAATCAGGATAATGCTGAAGTTGTGTGCTCTGAAAGATAAGTGTGAGACAAGATTCTAGGTCAGAATCCATGGCCGTATCAATATGGTGGAGTGCTTGATTTAATAATGGCTCTGTACGGTCACTTTTCGACGCTAGATAGCCAAAATCGAGTGCATCATTATTGTGGAGTGAAAGTGCTTGCGATGTGTTTAATGATGCGGTTTGAGCGACAGGTGGCGAAGTCCACCATGAGGGGGGAAGTCCGGCTAACAATAAGCCATTAAGATAAAATCGGTCAAGCTCAAATGCCGTAATGTCGTTGGTCAGACTTTCTTCACTAAACAAACGAGCTTTTACTTTAATCTGTAGAAACGAATAAGACCAGTCACAAATAGCGGAGATTTTTTGCTGTAATAACTTAAGCTCTTCGGTTGTTATCGCTGGATCATAAATTAACCATAATTCAAACTGCACACTCGGATGATAGTTAAGCAGCCCATTATCATTGATTAGATAAAGCCCTCGAAGTGGGTAATGGTGTAGGGAGTGACGTCTATAGTGAAATGCATGGTTGATTGCTTTTGCAGCATCTAACGCGGCATTATTAGGTTGATAGTCTACGATACCAACCGGCGTTGCCTGACTAATATAGCCAGGCAACATGGAATCATTTGTTTGAAATAGGAGTGGTAGTGCCTCTAAAAAGAAATGCGCTTTTATGGGTAGTAACGTACTTAATCGCGCTATCCTTGTGCGATTAAGTCTCTGAAACGTTGAGATAGCCTCAACATGGTCAATAGCACTCAAGCTAGTTTTTATTGTCTTGATTAGTGACGGAAATGACGCATGCCTGTGAAGACCATTGCGATACCATGTTCATCAGCTGCAGCAATAACTTCATTGTCACGCATTGAACCACCAGGTTGAATAACGGCACTAATCCCGGCTTCGGCGGCAGCGTCTAAACCATCACGGAACGGGAAGAAGGCATCTGAAGCCATAACTGCACCCGGTACGGTTAGCCCCGCATCTTCGGCTTTAATCCCTGCAATTCTACTACTGACTACACGGCTCATTTGGCCTGCACCAATACCGACGGTTTGTTGTTTGCTGACATAGACAATAGCGTTTGATTTAACAAATTTAGCGACGCGCCATGCAAATAATAAGTCGAGCATTTGTTCTGCTGTAGGTGCTTTTTTAGTGACTACTTTTAGTTCGTCTTGGGTAATTAAAGCCGTATCACGATCTTGAACTAATAAGCCGCCAGTAACCCGTTTATAGTCTAATTGCTGATTTTGTTGGACAGAAAACTCACCGCAGCAAAGTAAACGAATGTTAGCTTTTTGGCTGACAACGGCTTTAGCTTCATCACTGACTGATGGCGCAATAATGACTTCAACAAATTGACGGTCAATAATTGCTTGTGCAGTTGCAGCATCTAATTCGCGATTAAAAGCGATGATGCCACCAAATGCCGAAGTTGTATCCGTTTGATACGCTAAATCATAAGCCGTTAACAAGTTATCAGCAGTGGCTACCCCACAAGGATTAGCATGTTTGACGATGACACAGGCGGGTGCTTCAGGGAATGATTTAACGCATTCAAGGGCTGCGTCCGTATCAGCGATATTGTTATATGAAAGCGCTTTACCTTGAATCTGAACTGCAGCACTGATCGTGCCTGACTCTGGTTTAGCTTCGGTATAAAATGCCGCTTTTTGATGTGGGTTTTCTCCATAACGCATATCTTGTGCTTTATGGAATTGGCCATTAAATGTGCGAGGGAAATCAACCTTGCCAGATGCGGTAATTTTACCTAAGTAATTGGCAATAGCGCCATCATAATGTGCAGTATGTTCAAATGTTTTGACCGCCAAATCAAAACGAGTAGCATCATCAACGCCGCCGGTCTTTTCAAGTTGGGCAAGCACTCGACTGTAATCACTAGGGTCAATCAGTACGGTTACTGAGGCATGATTTTTAGCCGCAGCACGCAACATTGTTGGCCCACCGATATCGATATTCTCAATCGCCATTGGCAAAGTGCAATCATCACGGGCAATGGTGGCTTCAAATGGGTATAAGTTGACTACGACCAAATCGATAGGCGCAATATCATGTTCAGCCATAATCGCTTCATCAGTGCCACGACGACCTAATAAACCACCGTGAATTTTAGGGTGTAAGGTTTTGATACGACCATCCATCATTTCAGGAAAGCCAGTGTGTTCCGATACTTCTTTTACAGGGAGGCCTGCTTCTTGTAATAATTTGGCCGTGCCACCTGTAGATAATAATTCGACACCAAGGCGAGTCAGTTCTTGAGCGAGTTCTAATACGCCGGTTTTGTCAGATACACTTAATAATGCACGTTGGATTTTATTCATTTCTAATCTCTAAAATATAAGAAGCAGCTATGCTTTGTTTTTATTGCCTTGAGCAATAAAACACGCATCATAACCCGTAAGTTTTTAATTTTTTACGTAGCGTGCCACGATTGAGACCCAAGATCTCAGCAGCACGACTTTGATTGCCATTGGTATGTTCAAGTGTCGCTTTAAATAATGGGGCTTCCACTTCGGCCAATAACATTTCATAAAGATTGGCAGCGGGATGGCCATCCAAATGCTTAAAATAATCTTTTAAGGCGGTCTCGACGCATTCACTTAATGGCGGATAAATTAATTCTTCGGAGACGCCTAGACTGAAGCAGGCGGATGCAGTGTTGTTTAAATCATTCATGCGGCAATCGTTTCCTGTTCGAGTTGAGCAAAAAACTGCTCGGTGAAATCCAGCTGCTGTTGCGGCTGTTCAAGTGTGTTCATATGCTGGCGGAAAGGGTTGCCATTGCGCAGACCTTTGCTATACCAAGCAATATGTTTACGTGCCATACGTACACCTGAATATTCACCATAAAAGTCATAAAGTGTGTGTAAGTGCTCGATCAGGGTTTGGCTAATTTCATTTACCGTTGGCGGTGATAAATGTTCACCATGCAGCAAAAAGTGGTTGATCTGTTGGAATATCCACGGATTGCCTTGGGCGGCACGACCAATCATCAGGGCATCAGCTTGAGTATAAGCCAATACTTGCTGAGCTTTTTCTGGAGTAGAAATATCTCCATTAGCAATGACGGGTATTGAAATCGCAGACTTTATTTCGGCTATAGTATCGTATTCAGCTTCACCTAGATAAGCATCGGCGCGAGTACGACCATGAACTGCAAGAGCTTGAATACCTGATTGTTCGGCAATGCGTGCAATTGCAACGCCGTTACGATTACAGGTATCCCAACCAGTGCGAATTTTCAGTGTGACAGGTACATTTACAGCACTGACGACGGCTTCTAATATCTCACCGACTAATTTTTCATTTTGTAATAATGCTGAACCCGCCATCACATTACAAATTTTCTTCGCGGGACAGCCCATATTGATATCGATGATATGGGCGCCTTGGTCGACGTTATGTTGCGCCGCTTCAGCCATCATTTTGGGATCCGTTCCTGCGATTTGGATTGAACGAGGCTCTGGTTCGCCATCATGATTTGCACGTAATAATGATTTTTTACTCGCCCATAATGCCTTATTGGCAGTAATCATTTCTGATACCACCATGCCGGCTCCTAAACGACGACATAATTGTCGAAAGGGGCGATCTGTTACACCAGCCATCGGTGCTAGGAAAAGATTGTTAGGTAGTGTGTATGGGCCTATTTTCATCACAGATTTATATATTTTAAGGCTAGTGTCGGCATGGACAATGGAAGGTTGGTATTAAACATCACGGCGTTGGCCAACAATACGGGTCCATTCTTCTTTTATTACTTCTGGCTGCATATCAAACCAAGGCTGATAACTTTGACTGACCGCATCGGCTTGTACATCTAGAATACCGGACAGCACAATGGGTGCGCCAGTCTTGGTTAAACTGGCTAAACGTTCCGAAAGCGACTGCAAGGGGCCCGCTAAAATATTGGCTAATAATAGGTCAGCAGGATCGTCGGGACATTCATCTGGAAAGTAGGTGTCGATGTGAACGCCATTACGTGCGGCATTGGCTTGGGTGGCTTCCAAAGCTTGAGGATCGGTATCAACGCCAATCACTTTCTTGGCACCTAGTAGGGCCGCCGCAATAGCTAAAATACCAGAGCCACAACCATAATCAATGACATATTTATCTTTAACATCGGCTTGATCGAGCCAGTTTAAACACAAAGCCGTTGTAGGATGTGTGCCGGTACCAAAGGCCAAGCCTGGATCCAACATGATATTAACGGCATCGGGGTCAACGGGTGACAGCCAACTTGGACAGATCCATAAACGATTGCCGAAACAGATTGGTTGGAAACTATCCATCCATTCGCGTACCCAGTCTTTATCTTCAACGGCTTCGATCCGATAATTCGGTACCGCATGCGGCCTAAGTTTATGAGATAACCGGGTAATAACCGCATCGGTATCTTGTTCAGCATCAAATAAAGCGACCACATTAGTGGCCGCCCAAAGTGGTGTTGTGCCAATTTCTGGTTCATAAATCGGCTGATCAGCATTATCTTGAAATGTTACTGCTGCTGCACCACATTCGGATAGAGCATCAGACAATCTATCTGCGGCATCAGGTGTGCTATCAAATATAAATTGAATCCAAGCCATTAAAGACCCAATTTCTTTTCAAGGTAGTGAATGTTGGTGCCACCGATTTGAAAATGTGTGTCATCCATAATCGCTTTTTGTAGCGCAACGTTAGTATTGATACCTTCGATACCGATTTCACCTAGCGCCGTTTGCATACGAGCAATGGCTGATTGACGGGTTTGTCCATAAGATATTAATTTACCAATCATTGAGTCATAGTTAGGTGGTACACGGTAGCCACTATAAACATGAGAATCCATACGGATGCCTGCACCACCTGGTGCATGATAATGGGTAATTAAGCCTGGACTTGGCATAAATGTTTTGGAATCTTCAGCATTGATACGACACTCGATAGCATGGCCATTAAGAATAATATCTTGTTGAGTGAATGACAGTGGTCTACCGGCAGCAATGTGAATTTGTTCGGCGACTAAATCAATACCAGAGATCTGTTCTGTTATCGTATGCTCAACTTGAATTCGTGTATTCATTTCGATGAAATAAAATTCACCGTCTTGGTATAAAAACTCAAAAGTACCTGCGCCACGGTAGCCAATTCGTATACACGCATCGGCACAGATTTTCCCCATTTTTGCTCGCAATTCAGGGGTAATGCCCGGTGCAGGGGCTTCTTCGACTACTTTTTGATGGCGGCGTTGCATAGAGCAATCACGTTCACCTAGATGAACAGCATGACCATGTTGATCGGCTAATACTTGAAACTCAATGTGACGTGGGTTTTCTAGGAATTTCTCCATGTAAATCATGTCATTGGCAAATAACTGTTTAGATTCACTACGCGTTAATGAAATAGCATTTAACAAGTGTGCTTCACTGTGAACTTCGCGCATGCCACGACCGCCACCACCACCTGATGCTTTGATAATGATTGGGTAACCAATTCTTTTAGCAAGACGGAAATTAGTCGTATCATCATCACCAAGTGGGCCATCAGAACCCGGTACACAAGGTACACCGGCTTCTTTCATCGCGGCAATGGCTGATACTTTGTCGCCCATCAGGCGAATCGTTTCTGATTTAGGGCCAATAAAGATAAAACCACTTTGTTCTACACGCTCTGCAAAATCTGCATTTTCAGATAAAAAACCGTAGCCAGGGTGGATCGCTGATGCATCAGTGATTTCTGCAGCGCTGATAAGTGCCGGTACGTTCAAGTAGCTTTGAGGTGAAGCAGCAGGGCCGATGCACACGGTTTCATCCGCTAATAAAACGTGTTTCAAATCGCGATCCACGTCAGAGTGAACTGCAACGGTTTTAATGCCTAATTCTTTACAGGCTCGAAGTACTCGAAGGGCAATTTCACCCCGGTTAGCAATGACAATTTTATCGATCATGATGTTTCTTTATCCGTAATTGAGATGTGTAAATTCACCTTTCGGTACAGCTTATTCGATGATAACTAAAGGCTCACCAAACTCAACAGGATGCCCATTCTCAACCAAAATTGTTTTAACAATACCGCTACGGTCTGATTCAATTTGGTTAAACATTTTCATCGCTTCAATAATACAAATTACATCGCCTGCAGCAACTGATTGGCCAACTTCAATAAATGAAGCTGATTCAGGAGATGAAGAACGATAGAAGGTGCCGACCATTGGCGATTTTACTGCTTTGTCGAAGTTAGCTGGAGCAGGTGCTTCAATAGCCGCTGGTGCTGCTGCCACTGGAGCTGCTGCTACGGGTGCAGGTGCGTATTGTTGCATTGAAGGCGAGGCCATCATGATCGGTGCTGTTGCGCTAGCACGACTAATGCGTACTGATTCTTCACCTTCTTTAATTTCAATTTCTGCAACATCTGATTCTTGTATTAGATCGATCAGTTTTTTTATTTTACGAATATCCATTTTAGATAACCTTATTTAGTGGTGTGTTTTATAGCTGCTTGTAAAGCAAGTTCATAACCTTGGGCTCCTAAACCACAGATCACACCAAGGGCAATGTCTGAAAGGTAGGAGTGATGTCGGAATGTTTCCCGGGCATGTACATTGGATAGATGTACCTCAATAAAAGGCACCTCAATGGCGGACAAAGCATCGCGGATAGCAACACTGGTATGGGTAAATGCGGCGGGGTTAATAATAATAAAATCGGTATCATCGGTGCGAGCAGCGTGAATTTTATCGATCAGTTCGTGCTCGGCGTTAGACTGGAAGTTTTCGAGTTGATATCCAGCGACAAAGGCTTGTGACGTTAGGCGTTGGGCAATATCTAAGAGGGTGTCAGAGCCATAATGCTCGGGCTCACGCGTCCCTAGAAGATTTAAATTGGGGCCGTGCAACACGAGAATTTTTGCCATTGTGATGTTTTCGCCAAGGTCGATTAATTAGGCGAATTTTGCACCAAGGGTTAATTATTGTCCAGTTTTTTAACTGAAAAGGGGCTTTATGTCGCTAAGTTCGGCGAAATGTGTTGTTTTTTTGATTATGATTGACTTATGGGTAGTTTATTGAGGTGTTCGAGCAATTCTGTTGCGCTAGCGCCCCCAATGAGACGGTATTGTGAGTATTCTTTACCGTTAGCATCAAAAAATAATAAGGTGGGAGGACCAAATAGGCCGAAGTGTTTTAACAAGGCTTTATGCTCTTCTGAATTGTCAGTAATATCAATTTGGATAAGTGTAGTGCCAGTCAGGGCCGCAGCAACGCTTGCATCTTGAAATGTGGTGGCTTCCATTTTTTTGCATTCCACACACCAATCAGCATAAAAATCAAACATAGCCGGCTGCTTGGATTGAGCCAATAATTGCTCAAGCTCGGTTAAATTATTGACCTGAGTAAATGCTAGACCGTGTGTATCTTGTTTACTACTTTGCTCTGCTTTCGCTATGCCCTGTAATGGTTGCCAGATATTTTGACTACCACTGGCACCACCGATAATCAGTAGACTTCCGTAGATTAATAAAATAATTCCTAGTCCTTTCCTGAGTTTTTCCCAACCGTTGGAATCAATCGACAGCGTATTTAAGGCGCCAAGATAGACCGCCGAGACAATCAGTAAACCGCCCCAGAGTAGTAAGCTTACCCAGCCGGGGATGATGCGCTCTAACATCCAGATAGCAAGTCCCAGCATCAAAATGCCGAAGATGGCTTTGATGGTATTCATCCAGTCACCCGCTTTAGGTAAGAGCGAGCCAGCAGATGTGCCAATAATTAATAATGGCAAGCCCATCCCCATGCTCAGCATAAATAGAGCGGCGCCACCTAAGATAGGGTCGCCATGTTGGCCAATAAAAATAAGCGCACCCGCTAACGGCGGTGCCAGACATGGCCCGACAATTAAGCCAGACAATAACCCCATTAACGCAGCGCCAGCGACACTACCGCCCTGTTGCTGATGACTAATTTGATGCAGTCGGTGTTGTAATGCATGCGGTAATTGCAATTCAAATAAACCAAACATGGACAGTGATAAAATGACAAATAAGCCACTAAAACTGCCGATAATCCATGGGTTTTGGAACATGGACTGCATGTTTTCACCTAATAAACCGGTCATGATGCCAGCGGCAGTATAGGTAACTGACATGGCTAATATATAGCTTAAAGATAGAATAAATGCACGATAGGTGGTGATGCGTTCGCCACCTCCGACAATGATGCTTGATAAGATGGGGATCATCGGAAACACACAGGGCGTGAAGGCCAGCAATAATCCTAGTCCAAAAAAGCCGAGCATAATCTTGATAAGGCTATCTTCAGCTAAGCTTTGTGCAATCCGATCTTGTTCTGCAAATACTGGAACTCCAATATCCTCATTACTTGCATCACTTACGTTGCTAGGAGTTTGTGTATCGCTAGCGGTGATCGCCGGTAAGGTTAGTACTATTGTTTTATTGGTGGGGGGGTAACAAATATTGAAGGTTTCTGAGCAGCCTTGATAATGCGCTTTCAGGGTGATTTGTTGGCTTTCTTTACTGCGTTTAAGGGGCAAGTCAACGTCAGTATCATGGTGATACACTTCACTTAAGCCGAAAATTTCATCCATTTTATTTTCACCGACAGGCAATGAAAATGCGGAGAGCTGAACATTATCATTACCGATTAGTTCAAACTGAATTTTGTCGCGATAAAGATAATTACCTTCGGCAATTTGCCAGCGTGCCGATAGGGTCTGTGGATCTTGAACTTGTGCAGAAAAAATAAAAACTTCATCAACATCAGGCGGAGTATCGTATTCACTTCCTAAACCAAGACTATCTAATAAGCCTGGTCGCGCTTGAATGCTAAAGCTAAGCACTAGAAGGAATAAAAAGAAATATTTTTTCATAGGTAACATTGGCCACTGAGAAGTATGTATAAGCAGACAATCTTAACAAGCGATAGTTACAACATACAGATCAAAAAACGAATTAATCGTGCTAAGCCGTCATATTATTGTAATAATTCCGCAATCTTAATATATAAGAAGGTTCACACATTGTGGAAATAAAAACTATACATCATCTTGAAACGCAGGCCATGAAAAAAAGCCACAACGAGCTGGCACGTATAGGTTTCGCTTTATTCTTCTTAGTTGGCGTTTTAGCGTATAGCTTTGCCACCAGTGGCGGAGTGCCAAATCACCTTTTCTTAGCCATTGCCGCTGTTTTTGGTGGTTATATGGCGATGAATATTGGTGCCAATGATGTGGCCAACAATGTCGGGCCAGCGGTAGGTTCAAAAGCGCTCACCATGGGGGGGGCAATTGTAATCGCAGTGATCTTTGAGGCAGGCGGGGCCTTTATCGCTGGAGGAGATGTAGTATCGACGATTAAGAAAGGCATTATCGATATTAATGGATTTAATGGCGATACCGACAGTTTCTTATGGGCAATGATGGCCGCCTTATTGGCTGCCGCCTTATGGTTAAATGTTGCGACGATGGCTAAAGCGCCGGTATCGACAACCCATTCTATTGTCGGTGGGGTTATGGGGGCTGGGGTTGCCGCGGCAGGATTTGGTATCGTTAATTGGACCACCATGGCGAAGATTGCCAGTTCATGGGTTATTTCACCGTTAATCGGCGGAATAATAGCAGCTGGTTTTTTATTGGCGATCAAAAAAACCATCATTTTTCGCGAAGACAAAATTAGTGCCTCGTACATTTGGGTACCTTATTACGTCGCTTTTATGGCATGGGCTTTTGTTACTTATTTAGTATTGAAAGGGTTGAAATCAATTTGGCCAAATATTCTCACCTTGAGTAATGACCTGATGTTTTTTACTGTCGAAGTGACGAACAAACCGAGCTTTACCACCGCAGCGTTATTAGGTGTTATAGCGGCGGTGATTGTTTATTGTATTGTTAAGCGGTCGCTTAAAGTTAAATTACACCGTTTAACAAATGATCGGGCTAGCGTGAATGTATTGTTCACGATTCCGCTTATTTTCGCTGCCGCTTTACTTAGTTTTGCCCATGGTGCAAACGATGTGGCTAATGCCATTGGTCCTCTGGCAGCGATTAATGATGCGGTGATGACGGGCGGTATTACATCATCAGCGGGTATTCCTTTCTGGGTCATGGGTGTCGGAGCTCTTGGTATAGCGATAGGTTTGGCATTGTATGGCCCTCGATTGATAAAAACCGTAGGTAGTGAAATCACCGAGTTAGACCAAATGCGTGCATTTTCAGTGGCCATGGCTGCAGCGATTACGGTTATTATTGCTAGCCAATTAGGATTGCCAGTGAGTTCGACGCATATCGCCATTGGTGGCGTATTTGGTGTTGGCTTCTTACGGGAGTGGTTAGATTCTACCACCAGTATTGAAGCAGAAATTCAGCATGATAAGGAAGAGCTCGAGGAAGAAAAGAAACGCCGTGATGCTTTAAAGCATGAGCTTAAAGACCTGCGTCAAAAAGCAATTAAATCAACGGAAGACTATCGACGAATTACCGATCTTTATGCCGCAATTGATAAAGAAAGAGACTCAATTCGACACGGAAAAAAAGAGCTGAAAAGAGACCAGAAAAACTTATATGTAAAGCGTGATGCCATTAAAAAAATTGTAACTGCTTGGGTCATTACGGTGCCTGCTGCAGCAGTGTTAGCTGCCTCAGTGTTTTATATGATTAAAGGTGTCATGACATAGGTCTATGAGATGAATCGCGCCCAGCACATTCTAAAATCCATATTCGGTTATGATGAATTTCGGCACGCTCAACAGGAGATAATTCAAGCATTATTAAATGGCAATGACGCGCTAGTTTTAATGCCGACAGGTGGTGGTAAATCATTGTGTTACCAAATCCCTGCACTGGTGCTTGATGGCACGGCTATTGTGGTTTCACCGCTGATTGCCCTGATGCAAGATCAGGTTGATGCCTTACGCCAGCTAGGTATTAACGCAGCCTTTCTCAATTCAAGCTTAAGTCAGAATGATGCTTATACTATTGAACAACGGCTGATCAATGGTGAACTTGACCTGCTCTATGTGGCACCGGAGCGTTTGCAAAACAGTGCCATGTTAGCGTTGTTAGACCGTTGTAAGTTAGCCTTGTTTGCGATTGATGAAGCGCATTGTGTATCACAGTGGGGACATGATTTTCGACCGGATTATCAGCAACTTAAACTTTTACATCAACGTTACCCAATGGTACCTAGAATTGCGCTCACGGCCACGGCGGATCAGCGCACTCGCGATGAAATTATTAGCCAATTGCAATTAGAAGATGCGCGCGTTTTTGTTAATAGTTTTGACCGACCGAATATTCATTATGCAATTTCCGAAGGTAATAACGCCAAACAGCGATTATGGCAATTTATAGAAGATAATCATCCTCAGGATGCCGGTATTGTTTATTGTCTATCACGTAAAAAAGTAGAAGAAACGGCCAGTTGGTTAGCGGAACAAGGTCGCGACGCTTTGCCTTATCATGCCGGATTGCCACAGGAAGTACGTCAACGTAATCAGCAGCATTTTCTGCGTGATGAAGGGGTTATTATCGTTGCGACGATTGCTTTTGGTATGGGCATAGATAAACCTGATGTGCGGTTTGTTGCTCACCTGAATCTGCCGAAAAGTATCGAAGCTTATTATCAAGAAACGGGGCGCGCAGGTCGTGATGGGGCGCCCGCTAATGCGTGGATGGCCTATGGCCTGCAAGATGTCATTACGTTACGGCAGTTTATGCAAGACTCTAAAGCCGATGAAGCCCATAAACGAATGGAGCATCACAAGCTAGAATCTATGTTGGGTTTGTGTGAGCTAATTACCTGCCGTCGACAATCCTTACTTACTTATTTTGATGAAGCTAGTCCCGAGCCTTGTGGTAATTGTGATAATTGCTTGCAGCCGCCAGCGAAGTGGGATGGTACGGAATCAGCACAAAAAGCCCTGTCGTGTATTTATCGCACTGAACAGCGTTTTGGCGTGAATTACATTGTTGATATTTTGCATGGCAAAAAAGACGAGCGTATACAACGTAATGGCCACGATAAAATCAGCACGTTTGGTATAGGTAAAGAGACTTTCGTCACCGAGTGGCGAAGTCTATTTAGACAATTAATTGCGCTGGGCTATATTGATATTGATGTCGAGCGGCATGGCGCATTGTGCTTAACTGAAAAATGTCGTGGCATTTTACGCGGTGAACAAACATTAGAATTAAGAAAGCAGGTCAAACTAGACAAAAATACCACAGACAAAAAACAGAAAACGACGGTGCGGCCACAAGATCAACCTTTATGGGAGGCATTGCGAACATTACGAACGTCATTGGCAGAAGAAGCTGGCGTACCGCCTTATGTTATTTTCCACGATGCCACCTTGCAAGAAATGGTTAAAAAAAGGCCATTAACCGAACAGGATATGAATCGTATTTCAGGCGTCGGAGGCCAAAAACTGGCGCGATATGGGCTGGTGTTCCTTGCCAAAATCAGCGAATATCCATTGTCAGAATTGTTGGACAATCGACTCAGTGCTACCGTCAATGAAACACTGATGTTGTATCAGCAAGGTATTGATATTGAACAAATCGCACGACAACGTGACGTTAAATCGAGCACTATCTATACCCATTTAGCTGATGCGATTGAAGTTGGCTTGCTGGATGTTCATGACGTAACAGGATTATCTAAGGCAGAGTTTAATGAAATCGTGTTTGTGATTGAAGCTCAAGAAGACCAAGAAAAAGGCCGATTGAAACCTGTGTTTGATGAATTGGATGGCGAATATGATTATGGCCTTTTAAAGTGTGTGCAGGCGGCGATTTAACTCACTGTTACAAAACTGTAACATTTAGTCGTTATGATTGATGGATCAATAAAAGGTCAGGAGCAAAAGTAATGACAACAACGATTTTAGTAGTAGAAGATGATGTGGCAATTAGAGATATGCTGTGTTTTTCACTCAAACAAATGGGGTATGGTTGTGTGGCAGCCAGTGATGGAGAACAGGGTTTAGAGTGTTTAAAAATACAGCAACCCGATTTGATTTTATTAGATTGGATGTTGCCAGGCATTGATGGCATTGAGTTTATTCGTCGACTACGCGCCAATGAGTTTCTCGCTAATATCCCCGTTATTATGCTTACTGCTAAAGGTGAAAGTGAGGATCTTGTTAAAGGTCTGAGTGTGGGAGCCGATGATTATGTAAATAAACCGTTCTCTCCCCCCGAATTAGGTGCTCGAATTAAGGCTGTTTTGCGCCGTTGCAACCCCACTGAGCCAGGAGGCAAACAAACTATTGAATGCGATCAGTTAATACTCGATACTAAGAGTCATCGTGTCACCGTCGATGGTGAACGTATTGATTTAGGCCCGACGGAGTTTCGCTTGTTACATTTCTTTATGAAAAATGCTGACAGGGCCTATAGTCGTGGACAACTGCTAGATTATGTCTGGGGCGATACGGTCTATATCGAAGAGCGTACCGTTGATGTGCATATTCGTCGTTTGCGTAAAGCTTTGGAGCCATCAGGCTATGAAAACTTCGTACAAACCGTACGTGGTGTGGGTTATCGTTTTTCTGCTGAAAAGTAGGGTTTACTGAATGCAATGGGATTATTGGCGCCTACTGACTATTGTGAGTTTGTCCGGTTTTGTTGGGTTGTTATTTGGGCAGATGATGACATTTATGTTTCTGGCCTCATTTGCTTATGCCTTATGGTTACAGAACACTTGGTTTCAACTTTGGCACTGGTTACAAAAGCCAAAAAAGAATCCCTCACCATCGGCCGATGGGGTTATAGATGATGTTTGTCGGCAGGTCGAACAGGTTCGCCAACAAAATAGCTCGCGGAAAAAAAAGCTGGCTGGCTACCTTAAACGATTCCAATCAGCAACCGCAGCACTCCCTGACGGCATTATTGTATTAGGTGATTATGACCAAGTGGCTTGGGCTAATCATTCGGCTGCGGTGTTGTTAGGAGTGCGTTGGCCTAGAGATAGTAATGTCCGTGTTAATAATCTTATTCGCGATCCCGCTTTTCAGCAATTGCTCAATGAGCCCGCAGATAAAGGAGGAACGGCGACAGTCATCTCCCCACTTAATTCATCAATGTCATTAGAGATGAAAGTCGTTAGATATATGGGTAATGGTCGAATGTTAATCGCTCGTGATATGACGCAGACAATTAAGTTACAACGCATGCGTCGTGACTTTGTGGCCAATGTTTCTCATGAATTAAGAACGCCTTTGACCGTGTTACGTGGTTATTTGGAAACATTCACCGAAGATAGTCCTGCTGATCAGTGGGCGAGTGTACTGCCGATTATGCGTCAGCAAACGGATCGTATGCACATAATGATTAAAGATTTACTTTCGTTATCACAATTAGAGACGGGTGAAAAAAAGTTACATTCTGTGCCAATGGATATAAGCTCGTTTCTTAGTGCCATTGTCGAAGATGCTAAGTGTTTAAGACAGTTTTCTGACCATGACATTCAACTGGGGGCTATGAGTGACCAATGGTTGCTGGCGGATCCTGAGGAATTGCGCAGTGCGGTGTCTAATCTGGTGTTTAATGCCGTTAAATATACACCTCCCGCTTGCAAAATCGAGGTGAGTTGGGAAGTCGACAATAGTAATGGCTGCATCGTGGTGCGCGATGAAGGCGAAGGGATTGCCGAGCATCATCTTGATCGATTAACCGAACGTTTTTATCGCGTTGATAGTGGACGAGCTTCAACTTCTGGTGGTACAGGACTAGGTTTAGCGATTGTGAAGCATGTATTACAACGCCATGGAGCGGTGCTAAATATTACTAGTGAATTAGGGGCCGGCAGCCGCTTTTCTTGCAGTTTTCCTAGAACAAAAATAATCGATAAACCTGTGGTGTGACTGAGTTTCTTCGGGACTGTCACATAACTGTCATAATTATTTCATATCATTGTCATATTCAAGCGGGATACTTACGGCAGTAATTTCATTACTACTTATTTTTTATTTTGGGAGTTGGACAACAATGTTCAAGAAAAAATTAGCAATATTAGGTGCCGCGGTAACGTTGGCTTTTTCTGCTACTACTTTTGCAGGCGAAGTTGATCCAGCATTGGCCGATTATTCAAAAGTAAGCGGTATTTCAGGTAGCTTATCAAGTGTTGGTTCTGACACTTTGGCTAACTTGATGACACTTTGGGCTGAAGAGTTCAAACGTGAATATCCAAATGTTAGCATTCAAATTCAAGCGGCTGGTTCATCTACGGCGCCACCAGCATTGACAGAAGGCACGTCAAATTTTGGTCCAATGAGCCGTAAAATGAAAGATGGAGAAGATGCCGCATTTGAATCTAAATATGGCTACAAAGCAACACCGATTCGCGTTGCGATCGATGCTTTAGCAGTATTCGTACATAAAGATAACCAAATCGAAGGTTTAACTATTCCTCAAGTAGATGCCATCTTCTCTGCAACACGTAAATGTGGCAATCCTGAAGATATCACTGACTGGAGCCAACTTGGTGCCGATCTAGGTAATATTCAAATCTATGGTCGTAACTCTGTATCAGGTACATACGGTTACTTTAAAAAACATGCTTTATGTAAAGGCGATTTCAAAAATAGCGTAAACGAGCAACCTGGTTCAGCATCTGTAGTTCAAGGTGTCACTAAATCATTGAACGGTATTGGTTACTCAGGTATTGGTTACAAAACATCGGGTGTTAAAGCGGTTGCTTTGACTAAAGAAGCGGGCAAACCGTTTATCGCTGCAAGCGTAGAAAATGCGGCTAACGGTACTTACCCATTATCACGTTACCTCTACGTTTACGTAAATAAAGCGCCTAACAAACCGTTAGCGCCTATTGACCGTGAATTTATCAAAATGATTCTATCTAAAGTGGGTCAGCAAGTAGTTATTAAAGATGGCTACATTCCTTTACCTGCTTCAGTAACAGAAAAAGAACTTGAAAAACTTAACTAAGTTTTTGTAAGTAGCATCTTGAAATGCCTCGCACAACATTTGTGCGGGGCATTTTATTATCTAATATAATGAAAAATTGATTGAACACAGTCTGTTTTTTATTGTGTTATAGCAGGCATGTTTGGTGATAAATTGAATATGTGAATGAGGTTATTTTCCTCAATTGATAATGGTATCTGATTTTATGGTTGAACATTCAACGCAGCATAGTGTGTTACCCGCACCGAATTCTCCGGTAGCTATACGTCGCCGTGCTTGGCGCGAATTTAAAGATCGTCTTGCTAGATATGGTGTAGCAATAGGTGGTGTGTCAGTCATATTTGCTATTGTGCTCATTTTCTTTTATCTGCTGTATGTGGTGATGCCGTTATTCTATGGCGCTGATATCGAATCAGAGGCGCAATACAAAACCAATATTAGCCATAGCACCCATTTAACCTTAAACGAATATAACGACGTTGCACTAACGCTAGATATGCAAGGTAAGGTTGAGTTTTTTGACGCGAATAGTGGTAAACCTCTCCTTGATATTAAATTACCATTGCCAAAGCAAGCCAAAATCGTCAGTTTTAGTAAAGGTTCGGCTTCAACGGGTGTTTTTGCCTATGGTTTTGATGATGGTAAAGCGTTAGTTTTTCAACAAGATTACAAAATCAGTTACCCTGAGGGAACGACACGAAAAATAACCCCGTTAATCCTCTACCCATTAGGTGAAAAAGCACAAACTGTTGATACTAAGGGGCAAGCAATAAGCTTGTTAACGGTACAAAGTAATTCAGATCAAACAACTTTAGTCGGGTTAACCCCGGATAATCGCGTTGTGCTAAAAAGTTTGATACGTGAAGAAGATTTTTTAGATGAAGATGCATTCAGCATTGAGGAGAAAACCGCAGAAATTAAACTTGATGCCAGAGACGTTATCACCCACTTACAAATGGATATTGATCAGCGTGAATTATATTTGGCAGATAGTCATGGTTTCATTAGTTATTTTGATATCACTAATATTGAAGCGCCGCGACTGATCCAGAAGATTAAAGGTGTGCCTTCGGGCGTGAATATTACGACCTTAGAATTTTTGACCGGTGGTATTTCAATTTTAGTGGGCCGCAGTGATGGTCAGATTGATCAGTGGTTCCCTGTTCGGGATGAGAATAATAATTACACGTTGCATAACGTTCGTAGTTTTAATGATCAAAGTACAGCCATCGTAGCTATTTCGCCTGAATATTCCCGTAAAGGCTTTCTTGCTCTAGATGACCGTGGTCAACTGGCCATTTATCACACGACCGCACACCGCACTCTACTCGTAGAGCCTTTGGTGACGGGTGAGAATGCCGTCATGGCGATATCTCCTCGCGCCAATGGTTTAATTAGTATGACAGCCGATGGTCAGACTAAATTAACCTATATTGATAATGAACATCCAGAAATTTCTTGGCATTCCTTATGGGAAAAAGTCTGGTATGAAAGCCGAGACAAACCTGAATATATTTGGCAGTCATCATCAGCAAGTAACGACTTTGAGCCTAAATTTAGCTTAAGTCCGTTGACTTTCGGTACGATTAAAGCGGCATTTTACGCCATGATGGTTGCGGTACCGTTAGCCATCATGGGCGCTATTTATACTGCTTATTTTATGTCGCCAGCAATGCGAACAGTGGTTAAACCTACCATTGAAATTATGGAGGCCTTACCGACTGTTATTCTGGGGTTCCTTGCCGGATTGTGGTTAGCGCCTATTATCGAAGGTAATCTACCGGGTGTCTTTTCGATATTGATTCTGCTGCCGGTGATGACCGTGCTCACCGCTTGGTCTTGGACTAAATTACCGCGACGTTTTCGTGAGAGTATTCCTGATGGCTGGGAAGCCGCTATTTTGGTACCCGTTGTGATCATGGTGGGTGTGGTATCTATGATGGCGAGTCCAACAATAGAATTGTGGTTGTTTGATGGCAATATGCCGCAATGGTTGAATGATATAGGCATAAATTTTGATCAGCGAAACTCATTAGTGGTTGGGTTGGTGATGGGCTTTGCCGTTATTCCGACCATATTCTCCATTACTGAAGATGCTATTTTCTCTGTTCCTAAGCACCTGACGGTAGGTTCATTAGCGTTAGGTGCAACACCTTGGCAAACCTTGATACGCGTAGTGTTATTGACAGCAAGTCCTGGTATCTTTTCTGCGGTGATGATTGGTTTAGGCCGTGCGGTGGGTGAAACCATGATCGTATTAATGGCGACGGGTAATACACCCATTATGGACTTTAATATATTTGAAGGTTTCCGTGCCTTGTCAGCAAATATAGCCGTTGAAATGCCCGAAGCAGAAGTGGCAAGCTCACATTATCGTGTGTTGTTCCTTGCGGCCTTAGTGCTGTTTATGGCGACATTTGTCTTCAATACGGTGGCTGAAATTGTGCGTCAGCGTTTACGTACTAAATACAGCAGTCTTTAAGGCTAGGTGGAAAAAAACATGTCAAATAAATCATTTTCTTCTTGGTATAAAAGCGGTAGCCCTTGGGTATGGCTTAATGCGGGTGCGGTAAGCATCAGCTTAGTCATGGTGGTGGGATTGTTATTGTTAATTGCTGTACGTGGTCTGGGACATTTTTGGCCTGCCGACATTATGTCCATTACCTACAACGATCCAGATAAAAAATCGATTACCTTGATTGCCGAGGCCGTTGAGACAGAAGTTGTATCCGTTGCGAGATTAAAAAAAGTAGGTGTTTATTTGCCTGAAGGGCAAGTTAGCGGTGAACGTCATTTATTGAAAGTCGGTAACCGTGATTATTTCGGCCTAGACTTTCTTTGGATAAACGCTTTGTGGATGGGCGAAACAACCTACCCTGAAGATCTGGTCGCAATTGAGCGCAGAGAGTGGGGTAATTTCTATGGCTATCTCACCAAGGTCAAGCAGAAAGGTGAGGTGGTTGCTGCTGGTGATGATGCATGGGATGAATTGCAAAAGCGTCTAGAACGAAGTAATAGCCTTGTCGATGAGATAACTGCCATTGAAAAAAATGAAGTTGGTAAAATAAATCATGGTTTAGAGGAATTACGCTTACAAAAACGCCAACATGAATTAGACGGGCTTCCAGAAGGTTCGCTGGCATATCATGAAATAGAACAAGAACGTAAGCAATGGAATGTTAGGTATCAGGGCTTACAAAAACAATTAGCTGATCTGTATGTCGCATTAAATCGTGATCAGATCATGGTGACTATATCTGATGGTCGCGAAGTTGAACTACCGATAGCTAAAGTAATTGATATATATCGTCCTAATGGCATGAATGTAATAGAAAAATTAGGCGTGTATTTTGAAGAGGTGTGGAAGTTTGTCTCCGGTGAGCCACGTGAAGCGAATACAGAAGGTGGTATATTTCCAGCAATTTTCGGTACGGTAATGATGGTGATGATCATGGCGGTGTTAGTAACGCCATTTGGTGTTATTGCTGCTGTTTATTTGAAAGAATACGCTAAACAAGGAGCGACAGTTCGCTTAATCCGTATCGCAGTGAATAATCTTGCTGGGGTGCCCTCTATTGTTTATGGTGTATTTGGTCTGGGCTTCTTTGTTTATTTCTTAGGAGGAAACATTGATGACATCTTCTTCCAAGCAAAACTACCATCTCCTACTTTTGGTCAACCGGGCATGTTATGGGCATCATTAACCTTAGCTATTTTGACGGTACCTGTGGTTATCGTGGCGACAGAAGAAGGTTTATCACGTATTCCTCGGGCAATTCGTGAAGGTAGCTTGGCCTTAGGCGCGACGAAAGCAGAAACTTTATGGCGAACCGTCTTGCCGATGACTGCGCCAGCAATGATGACGGGTTTGATTTTGGCGGTAGCGCGCGCTGCTGGTGAAGTTGCACCATTGATGATGGTCGGTGTAGTAAAATTAGCCCCAGCCTTAGCGGTTGATAATATTGCCCCGTACCTACATTTAGATCGTCAATTTATGCATTTGGGTTTCCATATCTACGATGTGGGTTTCCAAAGCCCGAATGTTGAAGCGGCAAGACCGCTGGTTTATGCGACAGCATTCTTATTAGTACTGATAATTATTATATTGAATATGTCAGCGATTTCGATTCGAAATCGTTTGCGTGAAACCTCTAAAGCAAGTGAGAATTAAGATGGAAGCAACGACACTACAAAAAATGCCGACGGCAGCACGAACAATCGATATTGAATCTATGCAACGTGGGCCTAAACTTAATATGGATAACGAGTCGATCTGCCTAGAAGTGAAAGATTTCAACCTATTCTATGGCAGCAAACAAGCCTTACATGGCATTAATATGAAGATTGCCAAAAATAGAGTAACGGCATTTATCGGCCCAAGTGGTTGTGGTAAATCAACATTATTACGTTGTTTTAACCGGATGAATGATTTAATTGATACCGTAAGTATTAAGGGTGAAATGCGCTTAGATGGCAATGATATCAATGCCCAGTCAGTGAATGTAGCTGATTTACGTCGCCAAGTCGGCATGGTGTTTCAAAAACCCAATCCATTCCCTAAATCTATTTATGAAAATGTAGCCTATGGATTACGCATTCAAGGTGTTAATGATCGTGCAACCTTAGATAAAGTGGTTGAATCATCGCTAAAAGGTGCGGCATTGTGGGATGAAGTTAAAGATCGTTTAAACGAATCAGCGATGGGAATGTCTGGTGGTCAGCAACAACGTTTAGTTATTGCCCGTGCTATTGCGATTGAGCCTGAAGTCTTATTACTCGATGAGCCAGCATCAGCATTGGATCCTCTCTCAACACTGAAAATAGAAGAGCTTATTTATGAGTTGAAGGCTAAATACACCATCGTTATTGTTACCCATAATATGCAACAAGCGGCACGTGTTTCTGATTACACCGCGTTTATGTACATGGGTGAGATGATTGAATTTGGGCCTACCGATGAATTGTTCACTAACCCAAGCAAAAAACAAACAGAAGACTATATTACAGGTCGTTACGGTTAATAATAAGAGATGCTATTTAAAATAAGTCTCAATGGAACAATATAGATTAGGGGTTAAGTAATGGTCACAAATTCACAACATATTTCTCAGCAGTTTGAAAAAGAGTTGCAAGATGTTCGCTCTCGTGTATTAGCGATGGGTGGATTATTAGAACAACAAGTTAGCAACGCTTTAGAAGCTTTAATGACGGGTAATACCGAATTAGCACGTTTGGCGATTGATACGGATAAAGAAGTTAATTCTTTGGAAATGAGTATTGATGAAGAATGCATTCAAATCATTGCCTTGCGTCAGCCTACTGCGGGCGACTTAAGACTGGTGACGGGTATTTTAAAAACAATTACTGATCTTGAACGTATCGGTGATGAAGCCACTAGTATTGCTAGAATGGCGTTAAATTTATCGGAAAAAGATCGTCCTAAGAAAAATTACCGCGAATTACAATCATTAGGAAATCATGTCTGCACGATGTTACGTGATGCTTTAGATGCCTTTGCACGTTTTGATGTCGATCAAGCCGTCAAAGTCGCGAGCGAAGACCAATATATAGATGAAGAGTATGAAAGCATTGTTCGTCAGCTTATTACCTATATGATGGAAGATCCTCGGGCCATTTCGAGGGTAATTGATATGATTTGGTCTGCTCGCTCATTAGAGCGAATTGCTGATCATGCTCATAATGTGTGTAAACATATTATCTACTTGGTTGAAGGTAAGGATGTGCGTCACCTCAGTATTGAAAAAATGGAAAAGATACTTAATCGCCCTCGTTGATTTAGATTAGGTGTATGTATTGTGACTTAGTCATTATTTAGGATCTGTAATATCTCGATATAACGAATCATTATCGGAAAGCTGGTCAGACAGGGTGAAGTCATGCAAAATAACTGCAAACTCTGAAAATAAGTGATTAAAATGGAACTACAGACTGAAAATGATATTTTGGCGGCCGTTGATCTAGGCTCCAACAGCTTTCATATGATTATTGCTCGATTACGTGATGGTCATTTTCAAGTCGTAGATAAACTCCGTGAAATGGTGCAATTACGAGCAGGATTAGATAAACATAATGAGTTATCTGATGAGGCCCAGGCACGTGCCATTGCTTGCTTAGAACGATTTGGCGAACGAATCAAAGACTTGCCTGCCGGTAGCGTGCGTGTGGTGGGTACTAATACCCTACGTATCGCTGAAAATAGTCGACCTTTTTTACGTAAAGCTAGACTCGCCTTAGGACATCCTATTGCCATCATTGCGGGTGAAGAAGAAGCGCGACTGGTCTATCTTGGGGTCGCCCATGCCTTAGCGTTTGATCATTCTCGCCGACTCGTTATAGATATCGGTGGCGGCAGTACCGAATTTATTATTGGCGAAGGCTTTAATGGTTTACGACGTGAAAGCCTTGAAATGGGCTGTGTCAGTTTCTCCCAACGCTTTTTTCCTGACGGGACGATTAGTAGAACACGTATTCAGATTGCTTTAATTGCCGCTGGCTCACGAATACGAGCCATTCAACAGCCTTATCGAAAGATGGGATGGACGGAGGCTGTTGGTGCATCAGGCACTATTCGCTGCGTTGCCAATATCGTTAAAGAAAATGGTTGGGCAGATGATGGTGTGATAACGCCAGAATCAATCGATAAAGTCATTGATGCAATGGTTGACGCAGGACATGTTGACGCCTTTCAAATCCAAGGTTTAAGTAGTGAACGCGCTAATGTTTTAGCGGGGGGCGTGTGCGTCTTAAAAGCCGCTTTCGAACGCCTTAACATTGAACGAATGATAGTCTCTGATGGTGCCTTACGAGAAGGCTTATTATATGACTTGTTAGGACGTATTCAGCATGATGATGAACGTGATCGAACCGTTGTTTCCTTAGCGAGACGTTATCAGGTTGATGAAGAGCATGCCGAACGTGTGAGTGTTATGGCAACACAGCTCTTTGAACAAGTGGCTAAAGACTGGATGATTGACCATCCTGATAATTTACAATATTTACAGTGGGCAGCAAAATTACATGAGGTCGGACTGTCTATTTCACATGATCAATTTCACAAACATTCAGCCTATTTAGTCGAACATTCCGATTTACCCGGTTTTTCACGCGAAGAGCAACATGCCTTGGCTGTTATGGTGCGTGGACAACGTCGCACCTTTCCAAAAAAAGAACTCAAAAAATTGTCGGATGAATTACAGCAATCAACAGAACGATTGGCCGTATTACTGCGATTAGCGATGGTTTTCAATCGTGGGCGTTCAGAACAAACAGATACCTTTGTGGCTCTAGCGGTGAGAGAAAAAGGCTTACGCTTAAGTTTGCCAGCAGGTTGGTTGAGCGAACATCCTTTGACTGAATCAGATCTTCTGCGTGAAGCTGCATATCTTAAAGACATAGGTATTAAATTAAAAATTCGGGAAAGCTTAGCGAACTAATTTTTTGGGTTCCAGTCTTATTAGGATAGGAGCGTTTTATGTCACGAGTTAAGATAATACTGTTACTTTGTTTAATAAATAGCGGCTTGGTTCAGGCAAATGAATCCGTTATATTGGATAGTGATACTGGCGATACCTTAATGTTTCATCGATTGAATAACGATGAGATATGGGGGAGTTTCATTATTACCGATCAGGTTGTTGACAGTTTTGCAGATAATGAATTGATTGTGTTGCAAGTTGATCAAAATAAACCCATCAAACTTGATCATCAAAAACAATGTGGCGGTGGTTTAGGTGAAAAACAACAAGTTGGATTTTCATTTGATACAAAACCAAATCACAATCAATGGCAATTTAATCAAGTCACTTTAGATAACCCCGATATTTTAAAGTTAGCGGGTTGGGATAAAGATTCTTTTCATCACATGCGATCAGATAGAAGACCTGAAGTAGTTGATTTTCCGATACAAGGTGAATTGGCCATTGATTCGTTGTTGCACCAGTTTAAACAGGGAGAAAGAGTTGTTTTTCGCTATACCACCGAATCTGGGCAGACTCGGCAAGCTGAATTTAACTTATTTGATTTCCATAACAATTTTTAAACATAACCCCTCAATGAGAAGCTATATACGCTAAAGATATCGATCAGCATATACGGTTGGATAGCCGTTCTGAAGCCTTTGATAGTTTATAGCAGCAATTTACCCAGGGACATATCATTGTGTTTCGATAGGTGACAAATGCAGCTGAAACACTGCAGACTAAATTTAATTGGCACTTAAATCAAGACGAAATAGGCCGGAGCATTATCCGGCCTATTTTAGGTCTCAGCTAAGGACTATCTAGCCGAAGCTTGAAAAGAAACTAGCATTCATTTGCCATTACCAGTTGAAGTTAACTCCTGCATAAACGCTACGACCTAAGCCTGGTAAACGTTCACCTTGAGCAATATCAGGATTATTACTAATACGATTATACCCACCTAAATGATTTTGATAATCGCGATCAAATAAGTTGTTGATACCAGCAGATATTGTAAGTGCTTTAGTTGCTTCATAATTACCCATTAGATTAAATATTGCATAACCCGCAGTCTTTTGTTCTTCGTTTTCATTGGATACTTTATTTTGTGATGCCACTGTTTCTGCTTCAACGCCAACACGCCAAGTTGCTTGAACGTAACTTAACATTGTGCGGGCGGTCAGAGGTGCAATGCGATATAGATTATCACTGGTATCACGACGTTCGCCACGGACATAACTTACGGTACCGTCTAATTGCCATTCATCTGATAATGTTGCAAACCAGTTCGCATCCAAGCCATACAATTTAGCATCCACATTATTGTATTGTAATGGTGTTGTATCGTTACCCATACCAGCCATAGAGCTGACCATAATAGTCGTTGCATCTGTTGTGGCTGTACCTTGAATATAGTCATTAATATGATGGTAAAAAACACGAGGTGAAATACCCGCTTTAGCAGTATGCCAGTCTAAGCCCAGTTCGGCTTGATAGGCCGTTTCTGCATCAAGGTTTACATTGCCGAGATGGTTGTTGCCATCCGCCAAACCTGATGTAGATTGCATTGGTAACCATAGATAACGCTCTTGATAGCTTGCAGCACGTTGTTTACGTGCTAAACCAAATTCAACATCAACATCTTGATTGAGTGCTTTTGTTAAGACAATGGTTAAGTCTACAAGGTTATCTTCTTGGCTACGATCAGAATTATTAAATCGATCACGTAAAGCTACAACTGGCGCCATACTTATACTGCTATTAACGTCACCCGCATCCATATTAACGCGGCTTAAACGGATACCAGACTGTAATTTAAGATCGGTTTGAATCTTGCTCTCCCATTCTGCAAATACACTGTAGCGATCTCGCTCAACATCATTAAAGTTATTCACGTAGAACATCGAAGCATTCGGATTAAATATATCTGTATTATGGTCTGCTTGATCAGCATCAAAACCAACAGTCCAACTGTTCAAATTATAGCTTAGGTTGATACTTGAGGCTTCAACATCTGCAATTGCATTACGTTGCATTGCGCTAGCAGTAGTACGGAATAAGTAGTTTGACATCTTATGTTCAGAGTCTTGGTAATGAAGACGTGTGGTAACTTTACCGCCGTTATTTAACTCTTTAGCAAAGTTGAAATTATAGTTTTCGCCACGTGCATACTCGATATCCATTGGTAAGGCGGGTGTACCAGTATGCCCGGTATCATCGTGAACGATGGCAAGTTCAGCCTCATTCGCCGCTTTTTGAAAGCCATATGTAATCCCTAGGGTATCGCGTTCATGTTCGCTTGGATAAATAGTACCGTCACCGAAATCTAAATCATCACCTCGATCCAAGCTGCCAGAAACTTGGAAACGATGCGTTTTATTTGCTACATCAGTGGTGATGCCTGCATTACGAGTGTTGCCATTGTCAGCATAGCCAGCGGTTAAGTTACCATGCGTCTCAAATGCGTCATCAGTGCCAAATTCAGCTTGTTTAGAGTTAGCTATAACTGTGCCACCCATTGTTTCGATTCCAGAGCTGACAGGTGCGATACCACGATATATAGCGACATCTGCAACACGAGATGCAGGTAGGTAACTTAAAGGTGAATCCATACGGTTAGGACCCGCCTGATTGAGGCGCACACCATCAATTAATACGTTGACACGATCACCAAATAAGCCACGGTATTGGACAATACTGGTTAATGGTCCATTATTATTAATATTTGCGCCCGGTAGTCGTTTAATCATTTCGCCAGTATCGGAGGTAGATAAGGTGATGGGGGGAAGTACATAGGGAGTTTCTTCACCTGCAAAACCTTCTACTGACATCGACGGTAGACTTAGTTGTTCTGCATTGGCAACATGACTTATTGTACTGAGCAGTAATAATGGCATGGAGAATAATTTAAAATATCTCATTTTAGTTTTCCTTATAAGCATACAAGCAAACATTATAATGAGTGTGTTTGGAATTAAAATGGGTTTTATGGCATTTTAATGTGTGAAATGACGCAAAATAATATTTTTATGACATGTTAATCTGCTCTTGTTTTGTTCATTTAATGAAGGTTTAATTCGATGGAAGCCATTACCAGTTCATATATTGCTGCTTTCTTATTAGGGTTGTTTAGTACGGTGCATTGCATTGCAATGTGTGGTTCGGTAATTGGCGCATTAACTTTAAGTTTGCCTGCAGAAATACGTGAAAGTCAGTCTAAAATGTTTCCTTATGTTTTGAACTATAATCTAGGCCGATTGTTTAGTTATGGTTCAGCTGGGGCAATTGTCGGCTTGTTGAGTTTGCCGTTAGTTGAAATTAATGGTCATCAAATATTACGTTATGTGTCGCTGGTGGTGATGATTGCGATGGGCTTATATCTGGCAGGTTGGTTCCCTAAGTTTGCTCGCATGGAAAGGATGGGCGCACCTATCTGGCGTTGGTTACAACCTATAGGACAAAAACTACTACCGGTAAAAACACGTTCACATGCTTTATTTTTAGGTATTATTTGGGGCTGGTTACCGTGTGGCTTGGTTTATTCGGCGTTAGCCGTCGCAGCAACAGTCGGTGAGCCCGTTAAAGCATCCTTAGTGATGTTAGCATTTGGTGCAGGGACATTGCCTGCGGTAATGGGAGCCGGTTTATTTACGGGCATGCTGTCGGCGATGGCAAGGGTCAAACATTTGAGGCAAATCGCCGGGATATTGATTATCGCGATGGCATTGGCAACGACATTTTGGCCAATGAATATGGCTCATGATGCTCAGAATAGCGAGCAAGTTAGCCTTAGTAATCTACATTTACAACATTCCATGTAAGGCGGCAGTGTTATGAATCAGATTTTAGGTCAGTCGCCACAAATTACACATTTATTACGCACGATTCCAATAATCGCGGCCAGTGAAGCGAGTGTTTTAATTTATGGCGAAACAGGTACAGGGAAGGAATTGCTCGCACATGCCTTACACGCCGAGAGTCGGCGAAGTGGCAAGCCATTAATGATTATAAATTGTGCTGCTTTACCGGTCGAGGGAATAGAGGCTGATTTATTTGGTCGTGCCAATATTTTGGGTGAAATAGAGCCTCGTGATCGTGGACGTTTATTAGCAGCAGAAGGTAGCACGGTTTTTTTTGATGAAGTTGATGCATTACCCTTGTCTATTCAGGCAAAAGTGCTGCGATTTTTGGAGGCAGGTGAGTGTCAGTTGCAAGATAGTCATAAATTACATGTTGCTGATGTTCGTATTGTGGCGGCGACTAGCGCCGATTTACAACAGGAGGTAGCTGCTGGTCGCTTTAGGCCAGATTTATTTTATCGCCTGCAAGTTGTGCCGATCACCATGCCCGCATTAAGAACGTGTCGTGATGATATTAAGCTATTATTACGCCATTATAGTCGAGAGTTTGCTGGTGATAATGCAGTCGTGCGTTATTCAAAAACGATCGAACATTGTTTGCTGACTTATGCATGGCCAGGCAATGTGCGAGAATTAAAAAATTTCTGTCAGCGTATGGCTTTACTTTATCCGGGCAAGGCGCTGGTGGAAGAAGATTTACCGCCGGAGATGTTGCCGGAAGTAGCGGCAAGTCACCATGTTTTTACTTTACCTCCGACAGGTATTGATTTAGCACAAGTTGAGTTGGACTTGATTGAACAAGCCTTGGATCTCGCCGCAGGCAATCGGTCTCGCGCAGCAAGATTGTTAGGGATTAGTCGCGACACTTTGTTGTATCGAATGCAAAAACATTCTCTGTAAGCCATAATAGCGATATTCATTTTATTGCTAAGGCTCGTCATGAAACAATATCTCGATTTATGCCAACGAATTATCGATGACGGTAGTTGGATTGAAAATAAACGCACTGGAAAACGATGCCTAACGGTTATAAATGCGGATCTAGCTTACGATGTTGCGAATAATCAGTTTCCTTTAATTACCACCCGTAAAAGCTACTGGAAATCGGCAATTTCAGAAATAATAGGTTATATTCGTGGATATGATAATGCGGCTGATTTTCGTGCATTAGGTACAAAAACATGGGATGCCAATGCGAATGATAATGAGCAATGGCTAGACAGTCCCTTCCGAAAAGGCAGGGATGATATGGGACGGGTTTATGGTGTTCAAGGCCGATCTTGGGCCAAGCCTGACGGCAGTCATTTAGATCAACTTCGTAAGCTGGTTGATAACCTGTCTCGAGGCATTGATGATCGGGGTGAAATTCTGTCCTTTTATAATCCAGGTGAATTTGAAATGGGTTGTTTACGACCTTGTATGCATACCCATACCTTTTCATTATTAGGTGATACGCTTTATTTAACGTCTTATCAGCGTTCTTGTGATGTTCCCCTAGGACTCAATTTTAATCAAGTTCAAGTATTTGTTTTTCTTAAAATTATGGCGCAAATTACCGGCAATAAAGCAGGTATGGCTTACCATAAAATTGTTAACGCCCACATTTATGAAGATCAGCTGGAACTCATGCGAGATGTTCAGCTTAAACGTGAACCGTTACCTTCACCACAATTGACGATAAATCCTGACATTAAAACACTAGAGGATCTTGAAACATGGGTCACGATGGATGATTTTGAAGTAACGGGTTATGACTATCATGAGGCCATTAAATATCCATTTTCGGTATAAATTAAGGTTCAATTAATGATTAACTGGTTTAATCTTAATTAATGGAACCACTTCAAGGAGAACAACATGAGCACTGCAACAGTAAAATTAACCTCTTATCCCGTTTGGGATCGTACCGTACGGATCTTTCATTGGTTAAATGTGTTGTGTGTATTAGCACTCATTGCTATCGGTACCGTTATTTTAAATGCCAAAGGATTGGGCGTGACGACTGACGGTAAAATCATACTTAAAACCATTCATGTCTATGTTGGTTATGTGTTTGCAGTGAATCTCGGCTGGCGGATTATTTGGGGCTTTATCGGTGGTCATTTTGCGCGTTGGAAAATGGCTCTGCCTTTCGGCTCAGAATACAAAGCACAACTCAAAGCCTATATTGACGGGGCTAAAAACAAGAAACCAGTCGGTTTTCTAGGTCATAATCCGATTGCCCGTTTGATGGTCGCATTGCTATTCCTATTAATGTCGTTACAAGCGATTACGGGACTTATTCTTGCCGGAACCGATGTTTATATGCTTCCGTTCGGTAATACTTTTAAAGAATGGATTGCAACGGATGCAACCACGGTTGAATTAGTCATGCCGTATTCTAAAGAGGGTGTGAATGAGGAAGCGTATAAAGAAATGCGTGACTTTAGAAAACCGTTTGTAGTGACGCATTATTACGTATTTTTCATTCTGTTAGGTGCGATCATTTTGCATTTGTTGGGTGTGTTGGTGTCGGAGTTTCGGGAACGTAATGGTTTGGTCTCAGCGATGATCACGGGTAAGAAGGTGTTTACTGAAAAGCCGTTTGATGCTGAGTAATTATCGTCCAGAAGTTGATTTAAAACGAATATTTTGAACACGATAAAACAAAAGGAAAGATTATGGCGCTGACAAAAGTTGCCATAATCTTTCTAAGATGTTGAATTATTAAGCTAGAGTCTTTAGCTGCTCAATGCATGTCGGGCTATTTAACAAGGCCATAGTTTCATTAGCCTCTAGCATCGCTTCCAAATGTTCCATACTATGGGCATTTTTCACTTTCCATTCTGCCGTGACAGTTGGTGCATGGAACACGACGGCTCCATTTTTAGTATTGGGTAATTGAGCTAAATGCCATTTATATAATGCGGGATTATCAAGCAGTCTGATCAGAGGGGATGCTTCGTTTTGTTGAGATAGGTTCTGCATATTTTGCTCTAACCGAGCCAGTATCGGTGCCGCCCGTTTTTCTTGTGGTGCGCGTAATAGCCCCAACATTCGTACGATACGCATTCTTCTAATTCCACCGCTAAGCCATGATAAGGGAATCGATAGCATCAACCCTGCAGTAACCGGAAGTAACCAGAAAAATAATTCTTTGCTAAGCATTAATGCAATGGTCGCTACAATAATGCCGAATAGGGTGTGACCGTAATGTGTTCTGGCTACCACGCCCCATTTTAGTGCGCCATCGTCACGTGATTGTGGCATCCAGCCGCTGTCTTTACCACGCAGGATCGCGATAACCACACCGAACTGAGATACCATCAAAATCGGTGCATATAACGCTGACATAAATACCTCAAATAAGGTGCTCAATGTCAGCAGAATTGGGCCTCCGAAGCGAAAACAGCGAGGAATATTTATCATTGCTATGAACCAACCAAACACTTTGGGCGCTGCGATTAAACTCATCGAAACATAGAATAAGTTCAACGCGCGTTCAGCATCAAATACGGGCCAAATTGGGAATAAAGAGAGGTCTGAAAAATATTCAGGCCGTACGACTGATGCCTGTATTGCGATCGCCAAACCAACAATAATAAGAGACAACCAGAATACGGCACTTAAATAAGACATTAAGCCGGAAAAGATATGCAGACGCGTCGGTAGCACAAAGCCCTGAGCAAACATAAAGGGTGTATGTTGTAGATTGCCCTGACACCACCTGCGATCGCGAATTAATACGTCAATTAATGAGGGTGGCGCTTCTTCAAAGGATGAGTCGATATCTGTATCAAAACGTACGCCCCAACCAGCACGACGTAATAAGGCGGCTTCAATAAAGTCATGGCTTAGTACATTGCCACCAAAAGGTGGTTTACCTGCCAAAATTGGCAGACAAGATGATTCAGCAAACGCTTTGGTACGAATAATGGCGTTATGGCCCCAGAAGTTGGAAGACAAACCATGCCAAGCAGATAGACCTTCAGCATAAATTGGACCGAAACAATGATTTGCAAATTGTTGTAAGCGGCCATATAAGGTTTCTGCACGAACAATCGTTGGCAATGTTTGGATCAAACCGACACCGGGTGCTGCTGCCAGTCTGCGAGACAAGGTAATGAAACAGTCGGCACTCATAATGCTGTCAGCATCCAGCACAATCATCGCTTCATAAGCAGCGCCCCAGCGTTGCACCCAATCGGCAATATTACCTGCTTTACGTTCATTGTTATTCTGACGACGTCGGTAATAAACCGGACAATCCGTTTTATCATCATTGATCAGATCAAAAAAAGCTTCTTCTTCTCTGATCCAGGCATCGGCACGATTGGTATCACTCAGAATAAAAAAGGTGTATTTAGTGGGGGCTTTGTTGAGCAAGTCATCACGCATTGCTTCAATAGCTGCTTTTATTCGATAGGGTTCTTCATTATAAATAGGTAACAAAATAGCCGTTGTAAATGCGACATCTGCCTCTTTATATTTTAAAAAACGTGGTTTTAAACAGATCAAGAAGCCGAGTACTGCTTGGGAAAAGGAAAATGCTATCCAGAAAAAGTTAACGCAGAATAACAACAGAAAAAGCCACTGTAGATTAGTTACTGTGTTGGTACTCAACACGCCATACATTTCTGTCACGCCGTAAGTTGATAGCCCTAAGGTAATAATCACCACAAATAAACGTGAGAACAAGGTGTGAATAGCATATAGCCAGTTACGCTGTCCTTTACGTAGCGATATGCCTTGTTCCTGCACACGGTGCCGAGGCATCGATAACGGTGATGGTTTTGGTAATGAGTGATCTGTGGAGCTAATGTTATTTTCTGTCATATAGTGTCTTTATGGGGGTCGACTTATGGTGACCAGTCTTCGCTAGTCCAGCGGTAAAGCCAAGTAGCAGCAATCGGTTTGTCATCACGCATTAACTGGACTCGTAGTTCTGCCACGTCGGCATCTTGAGAATCAAAAGTGACAAATACCCGCGCGCCATTTACTTCTAGGTTAGGCTCGATACGTGATTCGACGATATGACCTTGATCGATACTCGCATCGACCTTAATGTGTTTGATATCTTCAGCACTAAGATCGCTGTAATCAATGACAACTTCATTATTATTATGGTCATCAAATAATTTTTGACCGCCTGAACTGCGCACAATACGAATGTCTTTATCATGGGGCCCAATATCATCAGGCCATGTCAATTGGTAAGAAAATGAGTAGGGTATACCTTGTTTAAGTCCACCCTCTGGTTGCCAATAGGCGACGATATTGTCGTTGGTCTCTGAATCAGATGGGATTTCGACAAGTTGTATCTGACCTTTACCCCAGTCATTTAATGGCTCAATCCATGCGGATGGACGGGTATGATATTGAGCCTCAAGATCTTGATAATAGTCAAAATTACGATGACGCTGGATTAATCCAAATCCCTTCGGATTTTCATCCGTAAATGCACTAACCTGCAGTGAATGTGGATTGGCGAGTGGTCGCCAGACTCTTTCACCGTTGCCTTGAACGATGGCGAGTGCCTCAGAATCATGGACTGCTGGGCGGTAGTCACGTTTATCGGCAGGGTCTAATGGACCGTGCATGAACATCGATGTAAGCGGTGCTAATCCGACATGATCGAGATTACTACGCGGATATAGAACGGCAGCAACATCGATGCGGGTAGGGGAACCTGGGTAGATACCAAAGCGATAGGCTCCTGTGACACTTTCACTGTCCAGTAGCGCGTGAACCACAATGGCTGTTTGATGTATTGATGGGCGTTCTATCCAAAAACGTGTGAACAAAGGATATTCTTCACCTAGAGGTTTAGCCACGTTGATCGCGAGCCCGCGTGACGACAAGCCATAATGTTGGTTCTTTGAAACCGCACGAAAATAACTTGCCCCCTGAAATACGACAAACTCATCTTTGTATTCAGATCGGTTAATAGGATAATGCAACCGCATACCTGCATATTTACCCACTTCTACGAGTAGCTTAGCTATTGCTGGATCGGGAGCATGAAATGATGACTTGGAGACATTGACCGGATAGGACTTTCCGCTTTCTATCACGTTGATATCGACGAGTTCTTTAAATAGCGAACCTGGTGCAAACAATTGGATTGAAAACTTGGTCGGTGATTGGCCCCAAATGGCTGCATCTTGCCGATAATTTATTTGTCGGTAGGCTGAATAATCAAGGTTGGTTAGCGCTTCTGGCGCCTTTTTCGATTCCTGATATGGTGTTGATGCCAGTGCTCGTGCCAGCTCACGGACTGTATTTTCGCTGAAATCTTGTCCTTGCGGTGCGATCTCGTTGGGCGTAGGTGAGTCTGCAAAAGCGTTGGCATTGGAAAATAGTAGTGTTATTACGAATATTCCGTTTTTTAAGCGTGCGAATTGATGTAAAGAAAAGTTAAAAGCGAAAATACGCAAGATAAACAACCTCTTATTTGTTAAAGCCGAATGATGGTGAAATTTAAAAATTTGCTTAGATAGCTAAATATTTGATGGATGTTTCGTTACTATATAAATCAATAACGGGTAAGTTTATTCGTAAACTTGTGCTCGGCTACAAGGCGCCAAGAGGATGACATTATGACTTAAAAACCAAACCTTTACAGAATTAATGTTGGGAATAAATAACACTTATTTACTCCACCTCATTATTGAGTGACTTAGCCTTAAAGTTAATGACTCATAGAAGAGCGTCGGTTGCTATTAGTGCTGGAGTTTGTCAGGCTTATAAAGAATAGGAGAACTCATGACCAAACCACAACGAGCTTTGTCGAGCACGGTATTACTACCGGTATTTGCTCCCGCCGTGATCATCTCTTTACTGTTGATTCTTGGCACCCTGAGTAACCCTGAGCTCGCAGGCGAGGTATTTAAAAGCGCACTGACTTGGGTTACTGAGACCTTTGGTTGGTTCTATATGTTAGCCACAGCCATTTTTCTGGTCTTTATCATTTATGTTGGATTTAGTCGCTGGGGCAACATACGGTTAGGTACTGACCATGGTGAGCCGCAGTATAGTTTTCCTGTGTGGTTTGCGATGCTGTTTTCCGCAGGTTATGGGATTGCCTTGTTATTTTTTGGTGTGTCGGAACCTGTGCTGCATTTCTCGCAACCACCTAACGCAACCGCAGAAACAATCGATGCCGCACGTGAAGCGATGCAAATTGCCTACTTCCACTGGGGCCTACATATCTGGGGGATCTACGGCTTGATGGGTCTAGTATTGGCCTACTTTGCTTTTCGTCATGGATTACCTTTATCCGTGCGTTCAGCTTTATATCCGCTTATTGGCGATAGGATTTATGGCCCGATAGGTCATACCGTTGATGTATTTGCGATCTTAGGCACCCTATTTGGTTTGGCAACCACGCTAGGTTTATCGGTAACACAGATTAATGCGGGTCTTCATTATCTATGGCAAGACATACCGATTAATACCACCGTACAAGTTATCGCGATTGGTTTGATTACATTAGCTGCCATTGCTTCTGTTGTCGCTGGAATGGATAAAGGTATTAAAAACTTATCGATCTTGAATATGGTATTGGCCATATTTTTATTGGTCGTGGTTTTTTTGGTTGGGCCGAGTATTCATATCCTTGATGCCTTTGTACAAAACACGGGCGCTTATCTCGGTAACATCGTTTCGCGAACTTTTAATTTACAGGCCTATACCCATAGTGATTGGATCGGCAATTGGACATTATTTATTTTTGCTTGGACGATTTCCTGGTCACCTTTTGTCGGTTTATTTATAGCTAAAATTAGTCGTGGGCGAACTATTCGTCAGTTTGTGTTTGGAGTGCTTGCTGTACCTACCTTGTTTACATTCTTGTGGTTTGCCGTTTTTGGCGATACTGCGTTGCACCTGATCATGGATCAAGGTAAACAAGTCTTGATCACTGAGGTTCAAGCTAACCACGCGGTGGCTTTATTTGAATTTTATGACTTATTGCCGGCATCTAATTTTTTATCTGTTATTACGGTCTTTTTAATTATTACGTTCTTTGTGACGTCATCAGACTCTGGATCATTAGTCGTGGATTCCATTGCATCGGGTGGCGCGCATGAAACGCCTATTTGGCAACGCGTTTTTTGGGCATCGATGGAAGGTGTCATTGCCTCAACCCTACTATTAGCGGGTGGTTTAAGTGCGCTTCAAACCATGAGTATTTTGGCGGCCTTGCCATTTGCCATTATCATGCTGCTCGCGGTCATTGGTCTGTGGCGGGCATTAGTGATTGAGGGACATCGCGATGCGGCCCTCGACGTTATTGGAACTTCGACACGCGGATTTAATAATCAGGGAAGTTGGCGCAAGCGACTCGATAACTTATTTAAATTTCCAGAACAACCGAAGGTCAAAAATTTTATTCAAGACATCGTGATACCTTCAATGAGGGACGTACAAAAAGAATTAGTTGTACATGGCTGGAAAGCCGAGATAACCACTGAAGAAAATAGCGTAACTTTTCAGTTAGAACGTGATGGTATCCTCGATTTTTATTATCAAGTATTGGCGACAGAACATGTTGTTCCAGATGTCCATAACGACAGCTCAAAAGAAACAATCCACTGGCAAGCTGATGTTTATTCACGCAGTGGAGCACTCGGTTATGATCTATATGGGTGTAGCCGCGAAGAAGTGATACGTGACTTAATTGATCAGCTAGAACAGTACTTTAAATTTATGGATATTGCGCCGGGACAGTTGCCTTGGAATGCCGTGTCTTAATTACTAGATTTATGGATGCCCTTAATGCGAAGCTGAGCACCGGAGGAGCTGAATGATCAAAATACTACGGTGTTTGAGCGTAGCGAGTTGCGTAGTATTTCATTCAGTTCTGAGGAGCGCAGGGAACCCGTAGGGCGAGCATGGGATTGGCCTTTTTTGGCCACGCAAAAAATGAATATTAGGATTTTATTCTGGGCATAGGCTTAAAAATTATTAAGTCTGCTGTTATCCGAAATTGTTTTTTTATTAAAAGTTGGTCGCTGCCGCTAGGCGTTCATTTCTTTTGCGTGGCCAAAAGAAACAGAACCAAAGAAAATGCCACCCTTATCGCCTTGCTTCCAAAAACTAAACTATTTAGTGGGCGTGGACGAAAACTCGCTACGCTCAGACACTCGTCCACTTTATCCCACCAAATAGCTTACTTTTTGGCGGCGATAACATGGTAAATAAGGATAAGACTTCAAGTTCCACTTATCTTCATTAAAGTACCCATGGATGCCCTTATACGAAGCCGAGCATCGCAAGAACTAAATGATCAAATACTGCGGTGTTTGAGCGTAGCGAGTTGCGTAGTATTTCATTTAGTTCTGAGAAGCGCAGGGTACCCGTTAGGGCCAGTATGGGATTGGCCTTTTTTGGTTCGTTTTTTGGCCACGCAAAAAATGAATGTCGGGTGGTATGAATAATACTCAATGAGAATTTATTCAGATGCTGGGTTTGGCTTGTTAGCTATCCAGGATTGTACAAACTCAATGAGCTTTTCTGATTCTTGGTCACCATCTATATTTGTTGCCAAATCACATAATCTGGCAAAAGACACGCAAGCTAACATTGTTGAAAACTCAATTGCTTCATTAATATGCTCATCATCATAACAATGCTTTATGGAAGAGCCACTAAAGTTATTATGAAGTTGGATACTCCCTGAGTGGGTTAAGCTATTTAGATAGCTCCACGTACGGTTTTTTATCTCTGAAAAATAAGCCTCCATCAGATGACTTTTTTCAACCTCTAGAACCATATCACCAAATTTGAGAGGCTTATTTTCTTTGGAAACTAATTTATCTTCGTTGATGTATTTGTTTAATTGCTCTTCATTCGCACACTTCTCCAGCCACATGCCTCGGATATATGTTTCGAATAAAACCCTCAGCAAAGAAAATGCAGAAGGAAATGCACTATTACTTAGGCAAAATTTTATTCCTTGAGCATGATCTATAGTAATGGCAAACAGTGTAGCTGCAGCTTTTACAGCAACCTTATCGGTCTTAATTTTCATTTTTACGATACCGCTTTCAATAAGATCAAGAGTTTCTATGTACTGTGGCAGATTATTCATATGCATTTACCTAATTAGAATAAGTAACATTTCATAAATAGCCAGTTTCGGCAAAAGAAACTACTTCCCCATCTCCAACCACAATATGATCCAACACCCTAATATCAACAGTACTTAATGCTGTTTTAAGCCGTTCAGTGATGTTGTAATCGGCTTGGCTAGGTTCAGCAACGCCTGATGGATGGTTATGGGCAAAAATCACCGCTGCGGCATTATGTGCGAGCGCTTGTTTAACGACTTCACGAGGATAAACAGACGCACCATCAATCGTGCCGCGAAATAACTCATCAAAGGCAATCATCCGGTGTTTATTATCAAGGAATAAACAGGCAAAGACTTCGTAAGGGTAAGCGCGTAAACGCTGTTGTAAATAATGTTTAGTTGTCGCAACATCGGTTAGCGCATCGCCGCGAGATAGTGTTGATTCCATATGCCTACGACTCATTTCTAATACCGCTTGTAATTGCGTATATTTAGCGGGTCCCAAACCATGTTGTAGGCAAAACTGTTTTTGGTCGGCTTCTAATAAAGCACGCAAACTACCGAAACTAGCTAACAATTGTCGCGCTAATTCAACGGCAGAGAGTCCTGTTACCCCCGTTCTTAGGAAAATAGCTAACAGTTCAGCATCGGATAATATTGATGCACCATGTTGTAATAGTTTCTCTCTAGGTCGCTCGTCGGCAGGCCAGTCCTTGATTGCCATTCATTTTATCCTTAAATATGAATTACAAAATTAATATACTGTTTTTAATAAAAACAATCACTTATTTTTGAATTAAAGTAGTAAAAATAGTATTCTGTCAGGTCTTTATATTGATGATTAGATTGAATGACCGGTAAACTTTTTATTAGAACCTTCGGCTGCCAGATGAATGAATATGATTCAGCAAAAATGGCAGATGTCCTTGCAGAATCACACCAGTTAGAACTGACTGACATCGCGGAAGAAGCAGATGTGTTACTACTTAACACCTGTTCGATCCGTGAAAAAGCACAAGAAAAGGTGTTCCATCAGTTGGGACGCTGGAAAAAATGGAAGGATACTAAGCCCGGATTAGTTATCGGTGTGGGTGGCTGTGTGGCTAGCCAAGAGGGTGACGCTATTCGTCGCCGCGCACCTTATGTTGATCTTATCTTTGGCCCTCAGACATTACATCGCTTGCCTGAAATGCTGACGGATGTCAGAAAAAGTCATAAGCCTCGTATTGATATTTCATTCCCTGAAATAGAAAAATTCGATAATTTGCCAGCAGCAAAAGCCGACGGTCCTACCGCTTTTGTATCTATCATGGAAGGCTGTAGTAAATACTGTACTTTCTGTGTTGTGCCTTACACGCGTGGTGAGGAAGTTAGTCGCCCTGTTGATAAAGTTTTGACAGAGATCCGCGGCTTGGCAGCTCAAGGTGTGCGTGAAGTTAATCTGCTCGGTCAAAACGTGAATGCTTATAGCGGTGAAATTGAAGGCGATGATCCGGCTGATTTGGCATTGTTGATTCATTATGTGGCAGCCATTGACGGTATCGACCGTATTCGTTTCACGACCTCACATCCCGTTGAATTTTCAGATAGTTTGATTGATGCGTTTGCTGAAGTACCTGAGCTAGTCAACCATTTACATTTGCCTGTGCAGTCTGGTGCCGATCGGATTTTAGCCATGATGAAACGTGGTCACACTGTTTTAGAATATAAGGCTAAAATTCGTCGGCTACGCGAAGTGCGACCTACTATTAGCATGTCGAGCGATTTTATTATCGGTTTTCCTGATGAATCCGATGCTGATTTTCAGGGGACAATGGACTTGATCAATGACATCGGTTTTGATCATTCATTTAGTTTTATTTATAGCCAACGACCTGGTACACCAGCAGCGGCATTCCTTGATTCTGTGTCTGATGACGTTAAAAAAGAGCGTTTGAAGATAGTACAAGAGCGTTTACTTGAACTAGAAGCAGGTCATAGTCAGGCGATGGTTGGCTCAATACAGCGTATTTTGGTTGACCAAATAGCGGAACGTGTTGTCGGCGAAATAAAAGGCCGAACTGAAAATAATCGTACTGTTGTCTTTGCAGGTGATCAATCATTGATAGGTAGGTTTGTTGATGTTGTGATTACTGAAGCCTATAGCAACTCATTACGCGGCGAATTACTTGCTGACAGCGTCATCAGCTAACTCCCTTAGGAAATCCTATTAGTGACAATCTCAGCTCCTTCATTGGATAGTATAAGTTTTGAATTAAGCCCGTCAGATAATCCTCGTTTAGCTAACCTTTGTGGTTATCTTGATGAACATTTGCGGATGATGGAACGTGGTTTTGGTGTTGAAATCAATAACCGTGGAAGTATGTTTCAAGTTATTGGTAAAGCAGCGATATTACCGAGTGTGGAAGGGGTTCTCCATGATCTTTATGCGGAAACTTCTCAAACAATACTCGTGCCAGAACAGGTGCATCTCGCTATTCGCGAGACGGGTGGTGCCGATTCGACTGTACATGTAGAACAGGATGAAATTGTAATTAAAACCAAGCGTGGCTTAATTAAAGCGCGTGGTGATAATCAACAAGAATACTTACGCAAGGCAATGACATACGACATTAACTTTGGTGTCGGCCCAGCAGGAACGGGAAAAACATATCTAGCGGTAGCGTGTGCGGTTGAAGCCTTAGAACGTGATTTTGTACGTCGAATTTTATTGGTTCGGCCAGCCGTTGAAGCCGGTGAAAAACTTGGCTTTTTGCCCGGTGATTTAAGTCAGAAAGTCGATCCGTATTTACGCCCGCTATATGATGCTTTATATGAAATGTTAGGTTTTGAACGCGTTGCTAAGCTCATTGAACGTAATGTGATTGAAGTAGCACCGCTCGCTTATATGCGTGGTCGCACCTTGAATGAATCATTTGTTATCTTGGATGAAGCGCAAAATACTACGGCTGAACAGATGAAGATGTTTCTGACTCGTCTAGGTTATAACTCTACGGCGATGATCACAGGTGATATCACGCAGATTGATTTACCGAGTTCGCAAAAATCAGGTCTTCGTCATGCGATTGAAGTATTAAAAGATGTTGAAGGTATTGGTTTTACATTCTTCCAAGCGAAGGATGTGGTACGTCATGCCCTAGTACAGAAGGTTATTATCGCTTATGAAATAGCGGAGCGATCAAAACCGTGACGGTAACGGTTGATCTGCAGATTGCTTATGATGGGCAGGTGCCGGAACTGGCATTGTTTCAAAAATGGGCAGAAGCAGCGTTGCAAGAAGATGTGACAGAAGACTGTGAATTGAGTATTCGCTTGGTTGAGGTTGCTGAAAGTGCTGAGCTAAACCTAACGTATCGCGCTAAGTCTGGTCCAACTAATGTATTGTCTTTCCCCTTTGATTCACCGATACCAATGACGCCAACATTATTGGGTGATTTGGTTATCTGTGTGCCGGTAGTGGAAAAAGAAGCGTTGGATCAAGCCAAGCAACTTGAGCATCATTGGGCCCATTTAGTAGTGCATGGTTGTTTGCACTTATTAGGTTATGATCACATTGAAAATGATCAGGCAGAAGAGATGGAAGCATTTGAGATTGAAATTTTGCAAACATTAGCGATAGATAATCCTTATCTAGAGCAAGGAGAAACAGCATGAGTGAAGGACGATCGAGTGAGTCTTTTACTAAGTCACAGTCGTGGTTAAAACGGCTCAGTAAATTCTTTTGGGAACCAGAAGATCAGGAACAATTGATCGATCTGCTACGTAGTGCCTCACAACGCCATATTCTCGATGCGGAAGCACTTGCTATCGTTGAAGGTGCGTTGAATGTTTCGCAAATGAAAGCGCGGGATATTATGATTCCACGTTCGCAAGTCGTGATGGTCTCTCGTGATGCCTCAGCAGAAGATATGTTAAAGCTGATTACCGATACTGCACATTCGCGTTTTCCGGTTATTGATGATGATAGGGATGATGTGATTGGTATTTTGTTAGCAAAGGATCTGCTGGCGGCGGTGGTAACTGCGGGGAAATTCGACTTTGATCTGCGTGAACTGCTAAGACCTGCGGTATTTATTCCTGAAAGTAAACGCTTAAATGTGTTGTTACGTGAGTTTCGTGCCCGACGTAATCATATGGCGATTGTGGTTGATGAATACGGTGGTGTTGCTGGCATGGTGACCATAGAAAACGTACTTGAGCAGATTGTCGGTGAAATTGATGATGAACATGACGTTGATGATGATGCTCCTATCGTACAGCGTAGCGATAATACCTACGTGATTAAAGCGCTGACTGAAGTTGAAGATTTTAATGAGCATTTTGGTATTGAATGGAGCGATGAAGATTTTGATACCGTTGGCGGACATGTTGTGAATCAATTTGGTCGTTTGCCTACACGAGATGAACAAGTCACAATTGGTAGTCTCGAATTCACGGTATTACGAGCTGATAATCGTCGCGTTCATTTGCTTGAAATGAGGATCCTGCCTGAAGTCGAACAGGATAGTGATTCCGAATAATGGGTACAGTGATCCAGCAAGGTTTTTTAACTTGGCGAGCTAATGTCATTGTATTACTGGCTGGAATGTTATTACCATTATCATTCTCGCCCTTTCATTATTATCCTATTGCCGTTATTAGTTTGACATTATTGTTTGTATCTTGGCAGGGTATTTCAGCGAAGCAAGCCGCCCTACGAGGCTTTTTATTTGGCCTAGGATTTTTCGGTGTTGGCGTGTCTTGGGTCTATGTTGCCATTCATGACTTTGGCAGTGCCAGTATGCCTTTAGCTGCCTTACTCACCGCTGTGTTTGTTGCTTTTTTTGCCTCGTATCTGGCGTTTGTCGGCTGGGGAATTAAAAAAATTAGTACTGACAACTTGTCGACGGTTGATTTTGTATTGTTATTGCCGGTCGCTTGGCTGGTGTTTGAGTATTTTAAGGGCTGGTTTTTAACTGGCTTTCCTTGGCTGGAAATTGGTGCGGGTCAAATTGATGGACCCTTAAGCGGTTATACGCCTATTGTAGGTGTCTTGGGTGTCTCTTTCTTAACGGCATTATCAGCAGGGCTATTCGCAGCTGCATGGCAAGCAAAACGGGTATCTTTGTTAGTCATCGTGCTTGCAATTTGGACAGGAGGGTATTTCCTTAAACCTGTGTTATGGACTCAACCTGTTGATAAAGAAATTAAAGTCACCATTATTCAAGGTAATATTCCACAAGAAATTAAGTGGGATTCTGAACAGCTATATAAGACTTTAGCCCTATACCAAGCAAGAACGGAGCAAAACTGGGATAGTGACTTGATTGTCTGGCCCGAGAATGCAATAACGGTTTTTTATCATCAAGTGAAAAAATTCTACCTTGATCCTCTAGAGAAGCAGGCGCGAGCGAATAAAACCGATATTTTATTGGGTTTACCTGTACTGAACGAAGCCACCGATGAGTATTACAACAGCATTATGTCTTTGGGCGCGCAACAAGGTTTTTATTATAAAAGCCACTTAGTACCCTTTGGTGATTATGTGCCCTTCGAATGGTTGCGCGGTGTCATTAAGTTTTTTGATTTACCGATGTCATCTTTCCGTCCTGGCCCAATATCGAGTGAGTTAGTGCATGCCGCTGGCCAACCCATTGGCTTGTCGATTTGTTATGAAGATACATTTTCAACAGAAGTATTACGAAGCGTACCCCAGGCCAGCTTATTAGTGAATGCGACTAATAATGCATGGTACGGTGATTCGTTTGCACCACACCAACATCTACAAATCTCACAAAATCGAGCATTGGAAACGGGCCGTCCAACCATACGTGCAACGACCAATGGTGTTTCGGCATTAATTGATTTTAAAGGTCATTTGCAACAACAAACTGAACAGTTTAAAGAAGCAGTGTTAACGGGTAATGTGCAACCGCGCCAAGGGGCAACCCCCTATGTAACATGGGGACAAATGCCTTTGTGGATGCTGTCGCTGTTCATGCTGATGGCATGGGCGTATTATCGACGAGTGAATTAAATAGGTAGATAGATTAATGCAGCTTTTAACCATACAGCGCATATTAGGCATTTTATTAAGCCTGTTTAGTATTACTATGTTACCTGCGGCGGCGGTGTCTTTTTATTACGACGATGGTTCAAGCCAAGCGTTTATAAGTGCCTTCATTTTGTTATTGGTGACGGGACTTATTTTCTGGTTTCCAGCAAGAAAACATCAGAAAGAGCTTAAAATTCGTGATGGCTTTATTGTTGTCGTGATGTTCTGGATCGCCTTGGGGATATCCGGTTCCTTGCCCTTCTTTTTGACCGAAGTGCCTGAGATGTCATTCACGGATGCCGTGTTTGAATCTATGTCAGGCTTGACGACTACCGGTGCCACGGTTCTAACGGGTTTAGATAGTTTGCCTGAAGCGGTATTATTTTACCGTCAGTTTCTGCAGTGGTTGGGTGGTATGGGTATTGTGGTTTTAGCTGTCGCTATCTTGCCTTTATTAGGTGTCGGTGGCATGCAGCTTTATCGTGCCGAAATGCCCGGGCCGATGAAAGATGCTAAATTAACTCCCCGTATTACCGAAACGGCTAAAGCCCTGTGGTATATCTATTTAAGCTTAACTGTTGGCTGTGCAGTCGCATTTTATCTAGCTGGTATGAGTTGGTTTGATGCCATCGGTCATAGCTTCTCAACGGTAGCGATTGGCGGATTCTCAACCCATGATGCAAGTATCGGCTATTTTAATAGCACTACTATTGAGATGATTACCGTAGTATTTATGCTACTAGCAGGTATGAATTTTGCGCTGCATTTTTTAGCGTGGCGCCATCGCTCAATTAAGCATTATTGGGCTGACGCTGAGTTACGAGCTTATGTTTGGATTTTAGCTGTTATTTCGATGGTCGTATCTGGCTATTTGTATTTTACTCATACCTATCAAGATCCTTGGACTGCGATTCATCAGGGAATATTTCAGACTGTGTCGATTGGAACTACAGCAGGATACACAACAGCAGACTATTCTTCATGGCCTGGCTTTTTACCTATTTTATTATTAATGGCCAGTTATATTGGTGGCTGTGCTGGATCAACGGCCGGCGGGATGAAAGTTATACGAGTGATGTTGTTATTTAAACAAGGTTATCGTGAAATTTTGCGCCTCATTCATCCTAACGCTGTATTTGCTGTCAAACTAAACAATAAGGCCTTGCCCACGAAAGTTGTCGCTGCTGTTTGGGGATTTCTTGCCATGTATGTATTTTGTTTTAGCATTATGCATTTATTTTTAATGGCGACAGGTTTAGATATCGTGACTTCCTTTTCTGCCGTCACAGCGTGTTTGAATAACCTTGGCCCAGGGTTAGGCGAAGTTGGTGCTAATTTTAGTAGTATTAATTCTCCTGCTAAGTGGGTGTTATGCATTGCAATGTTATTAGGGCGGCTTGAAATTTTCACTTTGTTAGTGGTACTGACACCAGCATTCTGGAGACGTTAATTATGAATGATATTCAAACTAAATGGGATGCTATCTATAGTAAGAAAGACAATGCACCAACAGCCTCTTTAGTATTAACGCAAAACCAACATTTATTACCACGAAATGGCATTGCCTTAGATTTGGCCTGTGGTCGAGGTGGTAATGCAGTGTTATTAGCTAAGGCAGGGTTAGAGGTATCAGCATGGGATGTCTCACCTGTTGCCATCAAACAGTTACAAGACTTTGCTTATTTAAATAACTTAACCATCAATGCACAAGTACAAGATGTAGTTGCTTTACCACCTAAACCGAATAGTCTAGATGTATTAGTGGTTAGTTTTTTCCTAAACCGTAATTTATGTAAGAGTTTGTTAGGCGCATTACGCCCAGGAGGTGTATTGTTTTATCAGACGTATTGCCAGCAAAAAGTAGAGCAAAAAGGTCCTAACAATGCTGATTTTTTATTGGCAGATAATGAGCTATTACACTTGTTTTCGACAATGAAGGTACGGGTTTATCGAGAAGAATCCCTATTAGGAGATCATCAACAAGGTTGGCGAAATCAAGCCTTGTTAGTGGCGGAAAAGTAATTTAGATAGGGAGTCTCAATAAATTGAAACTCCCTTATTGTGAAATTTAACCGTTTTTTTACTGTATAGGTAGAAAACTATTAAACAGCTAATTGCTGCATGTTATTTAGATATTATCCTTGAGCATTTACTGCGACAAAAATATCGACGAAGGTTGTCGGTAATTCAATTTGAAGTGGTATATGTAGCCGACGGGCAATATCAGAAGCAGAAATGAGTCCTCTGATTTGATTATATTCCGATTCAACGACTAAACAATGCTGCGCTCCTTTTAGCTTGAGAGCTTCAACTACATCAGCTATTGAGGCGTTGAGCAACTGCTTAAAATCTAACACCTTGATTTCAGTTCTGGGTAGCATGAGATCGCGCACTAAGATAAGCTCACGATCAATCCCTTTGTTTTGAAGCATAACGAGCTTTTGCTCATCTAAGTCACTTAAGCTAATGATGCCGATAAGTTCATCGCTATCGTCAACAACAAGCTTCAAATGTACATGTGATTTACGCATGAGGTATTGAGCCTGTAAGGCGGTTGTATCAGCTTCAATTTCAAGTGGCATATGTTTTTTGAAATCGGTAAAAATCGCTAACGCTGGTGAATCTAAAGTAATTTCGTTAAATTCTTCAGGGTGAACCAAATGAGCAGTATGTTCTAGCGCCATTAAATTAATATTTTTCATAATCAACTCCGGATATACGTTTTAATGCTTGATCCACAAGCTAAGCCTATTAAAGGTGCTATGCGTCCAGCAAAAAATAATCGGTTAAATCTAGCTAATGGCTAGTTTAGCCGTGGGCATTAAGTATTATGAGTTGGAAGTGGCGGTGCACGAATAGGCGGAGCGGAGTAAGAGCGATCATTAGTTTTTTGAGGGACGAACAATGAAATGAGTATTGATACGTGTTTTATCGTATCGAGTTGTGTTTGTTTTAAGAAATAGAAATCAGTGTCGTCATCCAAATCAGCTTTGTCGGCACCAATTGAAAAGCTAAATCCTTCAATGCTTAATTTGTTATCTAACAGCAGGTGGGAATTAGTCGTAGCTTCAGCGTTATTAACGCCGATTAACAGTGCCAACAAACCTTGAAGTATTGCGATTTTAATGGACAGTACCATTCAGTATTCCTATGGCTGACAACAAAAATATGACTGCATTAATCGTGAGACTTTTATAATATAACTTTAGTTCTTAAAGTCAAACTGATTATTTAAGGCGAATTAACTTGTAAAAGGTAAACTGGATAGAGCGTATAGTAGGAATTACGCTACTAATTTTCTGAAATTTAATGCCAAGTGACCATTGATTAATGGCTGATATCTAATCGCAATTATTAAAGACATTGAATTGATTGTAGACGATAAATATACTTGCATTGCACTTGGTACTTTTTAAGTTGATTGCTGAGTTAGTAAATAAAGCTTGCCGGCATAGACTTTGGCGGGTAGAATTATGCGGTTCTAAAGCCTTGTTTATTTATGGCTGACTATTTTATTTTAGATAACACACAAACGAGAACAGATATGAAAGCTGATATCCATCCAGAATATAATGAAATCGATGTTACATGTAGCTGTGGTAACTCGTTTAAAACACGTTCAACACGAAGCACTGCATTAACTTTAGATGTGTGTTCAGAATGTCATCCATTCTATACAGGCAAACAAAAAATGCTTGATACTGCTGGTCGTGTTGATAAATTCCGTCAAAAATACGGAAAATAATTTGTCAGGTCTATTCGACCTAGCTTATTAAGAATTCATATAACGTGTTTGTGCATAATCGTACAGTTCGTAATATATTACAAAGCCTCTGTTTGTTAACAGGGGCTTTGTTGTTTATGGCACTATCAGCTTGTGCTCAAAATCCTGTCAGTGGCAATCAAGACTTTGTGTTGTTGGGTGTTGATAGTGAGATAGCGATTGGCAGAACCAATCATCCAAAAATTATCGAACAATACGGACGATATAATGATGAGTTGTTGCAAGCCTATGTGCAGTCTGTTGGTGAAAAACTTGCCTCAGTCAGTCATCGCCCAGAGTTGTTGTATCGTTTTACTGTTCTAGATTCACCTGTTATTAATGCCTTTGCACTGCCCGGTGGTTATATTTATATCACCCGTGGTCTTATGGCTTATTTAAATTCAGAAGCTGAATTAGCCGCGGTATTAGGCCATGAGATTGGCCATGTGACGGCTCGCCATGGGGTGCGTCAGCAAAGTGCATCGCAAGCAGCTAATTTAGGTTATACCATTGGATCCATTTTATTTCCCGAATTACGTGCAGCGCCTTCTCAAAATCTATTTAATATCTTGGGCGGCGCATTGCTTAGTGGTTATGGGCGTGAACATGAATTGGAGTCTGACGGCCTAGGCGCAGAGTATCTCGCACGAGCAGGATACGAGCCCAAAGCGATGATAGATGTCATTCGTGTACTCAAAGATCAAGAGACATTTTCTGCCGCTGAGGCCCAAAAACAAGGACGCGAAGCACAAGGCTACCACGGCCTGTTTGCCAGCCATCCGGATAATGACACGCGATTGCATGAGGTTGTGGCGGCTGCGGATAAATATGCCGGTGCTCAAAAGGCCAAAATAGGGCACTCGGAGTATTTAACACAGATCAATGGTCTTATTTTTGGTGATAGTGAAGAGCAAGGTATTCGGTCAGATCGCCATTTTTATCATTTAGCGATGAACTTCGCTGTTGAGTTTCCCGCTGACTGGCAGATTAATAACAATCCCGATAGTCTTCAATCGTTATCACCTAAGGGTGCTGCCATTGTTGAGATGCGAGCAACGGATCTTAATCGAAAGTTATCTCCTCGCGAATTTATTACACAGCGTTTAAAGATAAATAAGTTGAGAGCAGGTGAGGAGCTAAATGCAAACGGCTTAAAGGGGTATACGGGGATTTTTGAAGTCCAAGATAAACTGGCTCGTATTGCTGTCGTTTATCTACGAGATAAGGCGTTTGTCTTTTTCGGTAGTGTGAAAAATAATAAAATGTTCAGTCAGTTTGATGCTGACTTTATTGCAACTGCGAAAAGCTTACATGCTTTAAGGACTGATGAAACTGCATTAGCAAAAGCGTTGAAATTAAATGTGGTTTCGGTAGGAAAGGCCGATAACTACATAGCTTGGGCGAAAGACTCTCGTATCAGCAATAGCCCATTAGAGCAGTTGAGATTGCTTAATGGTGATTATCCTAGTGGTGAATTAGAGCTTGGCGAGCTTGCAAAACGAGTCCAGTAACACAAGGTTAAGTCTCGGGTCAGGGGTGAAGCTTATTTTGTTATTTAGCATAACCTCAACCTAGTAAACATTAATTAAGATGATGCATAATAATTGATACATCATGCGTCATCTAGTGTTCGCAGTTAAAACAAATCTACAGACGATGGTGACTCTTGGCTTGAGCCATTGCCTATGAAATTGCTAGGCATGACCATTTGAGTCGGCACATTTTCTGTACGGAATGTCTCATCAATCGCATCTCTTGAATCTGGATTGGCCAACAATCCTGTATAACGATCAATTTTGACTGTAATCATGCCTACAGGCTCTCTGAGGGGCTCTTCTGGAACATCTTCTAATGCAACCCTCATGAAGTCGATCCACATCGGTAATGCTGCTCTGCCACCTGTTTCATAGCTGCCCAATGTTTTAGGCGAATCAAATCCTACCCAGCTAATGGCGACGAGTTCTGGATGAAATCCATCGAACCAGGCGTCAACTTGGTTATTGGTCGTACCTGTCTTGCCTGCAAGATCGTTCCGACCTAGAACTAGCGCCTTACGGCCGGTGCCATAACGAACTACGTCTCGCATCATACTGTTCATGATGTAATTGTTTTGAGGGGTCATAATACGTTCAGCTGGTTTAGATGTCAGCGAGTCACTCTGAGACTCTTGTACCTGACTATCATTTGTCATTGGGCAAGTCTCGCAGACCGTTGCAGGTTGAGATTGCATTAATATGTTGCCGTTAGCATCTTCGATTCGTTGAATGACATAGGGGTCAATCCGATAGCCGCCATTCGCAATAGCTGAATAGGCGCGAGCCATATCCCATGGTGCAGCGCTGCCACTACCTAAGGCTAATGACAAATTATGAGGCATTTGTTCAGTATCAAAGCCAAATCGACCTGCGTATTCAATAGCATAATCAGGAGTAATATCTCTGAGTAAGCGAATAGATACTAGGTTTCGTGAATGAATAAGCCCTTCTCTTAATCGTGTCGGGCCATAGAATTTTTGACTGTAATTTTCTGGTCGCCATTCATTTTCTAAACTTGCATCGTCCAAAACCACGGGTGCATCATTAATAATACTGGCTGCGGTATAACCTTTTTCAAGCGCAGCGGAATAAATAAAAGGCTTAAAGCCAGAGCCCGGCTGACGACGAGATTGCGTCACTCGATTGAATTTATTTTGAAAATATTCAAAACCACCATTTAATGCGGTTATGGAACCATCGTGAGGTGAGACAGCAATTAATGCACCTTCAACTTGAGGAAGTTGTGCAAGCGACCATTGGCCGTCTTTGTCATGAGTTACGTGAATAATATCGCCAACAGATAAAACGTCACTGACTTTTCTCGGGGTTTTACCGCGACTATAAGTACTCAATTGTTTGCTTGCCCATGTCATTGACGCGAGCTTAAGTTCTATTAAGCCAAATGATTTAATATAAACTTCAGCCATGTCTGGCTCCACAACAGATACGATGCCTGGAAAAAGAGGGCCAATAGTATCGAAGGCGGTCAGTGCTTGCTCAAATGTTTCTTGATTAGGTGCTTCATCAAAGGAAACGTGATGGAGTACTCCGCGGTATCCGTGACGTTTATCATAGTCCAAGAGTGCTGATTGTAGGGCTTGATTGGCTGCTTGTTGATGTTTAGCTTTTATGGTTGTATAAACATTTAAACCGATGTCATAGATTTTCTCGCCATATTGCTCGATAAGTTGAGTTCGAATCATTTCAGCAACATAGGGTGCATAAACTTCAATATCTCGGCTATGATAACTGGCTGTGATAGGCGCTTGGATGGCGGAGAGATAGTCTTGTTGGCTAATATAACCGACTTCCCACATACGACGCAGGACGTAGTCTCGACGTAATAAGGCACGTTTTGGATTAGCAATCGGGTTGAATGCGGATGGCGCTTTAGGTAAACCAGCAATCATGGCAAATTGTGGCAAGGTCAGTTCTTGTATTGATTTACCATAATAAACATTAGCGGCTGCACCGACACCATAGGCGCGATTTCCTAAATAAATTTTATTAAGATAAAGCGTTAATATTTCATTCTTACTGAGTGATTGTTCAATTTGTAGAGAAAGAATAATTTCATTAAGTTTACGGAGATAGGTTTTTTCCCTGCTCAAGAAAAAATTACGAGCAACTTGCATGGTAATCGTACTACCACCTTGAGCTTTTACACCGGTTGTTGCTAAAGAATAAACGGCACGAAGAAGACCTTTATAATCGACACCATGATGTTCAAAGAATCGTGCATCTTCAGCTGCAAGAACAGCTTGAATGAGTTGTTCAGGAATTTCATCATGCTCAAGCGGAATGCGACGTTTTTCACCGAACTCGGCCATTAGGCTTCCTTCAGCGCTAAAGATTCTCAATGGAACTTGTAATTGGGTATCGTTAAGTGTAGCTATATCGGGTAAATTAGGGGCAAGAAATAGGTAAATCGCTGAAATTGCGACAGTCATTAAGGCAAAAAATATGATAATTATAGCAAGTAGACGACGTATAAAAAACAACATAAGCAAATTCTAGAGACAGACCTAAAGGTGATGATGTTATGTAGTATATATAAAGAGGGCTATTGCACAACATCTTAAAGATAACTAATCTGTAGAATAGTTATTTATGAAGATGTGTCTTCACATTACGAACTGTTTATCGACATGATTAGTAAAGTTTGTTGTTAATAATATTGCAAGTCGCGGAGCGGCATGGGCTTATGAAGAGGCTAAGTTAACTGTTGTGTTTTTATAAAGCATGCACTATAGTCTTGAGAAACTACATTAAGTAGGCGAAGTAAGTTGTTTTTGATTGTCGATTAACGGGGCCGTAAATGTTTGGACGAAATAAAGCACCACTCTTAGGTATAGATATCAGCTCATCAGTGGTCAAAGTGTTAGAGCTTAGCCATAAAGCTGGTAGGTATACTGTTGAGTCATACGCGGCAGAGCCTTTACCTCTTAATGCTGTTATTGAAGGTAGGATTGAAAATAAAGATGAGGTAGCTGGAGCCATCAAACGTGCTGTTAAGCGTTCTGGAACTAAAGCTAAAGAGGCTGCGGTTGCCGTTTCAGCTAACTCAGCAATTACAAAAATCATTTCATATCCTGCATCACTTTCGGAACGAGAACTAGAAGATCAAATCATGATGGAGGCGGAAACCTTAATTCCCTACCCATTAGAAGAAGTTCGCTTGGACTTCGAAGTACTAGGACCCTCTGCAACTGATGTTGATGTCGTCGATGTATTACTAGCCGCTTCTCGAAGTGAAAATGTTGACGCTCGTACGGAAGTACTTGAAAAGGCCGGTTTGATACCAAAAATTGTTGATGTTGAAGCGTATACAATGGAAAATGCTTTTTCTCTGATTTCTGAGCAATTAATTAATAATGGTCAAGGCTTAACGGTAGCGGTTGTTGATATTGGGGCAACGATGACCACCTTACACGTATTGGTCGACGGTAAAATTGTCTTCACTCGCGAACAGACCTTCGGTGGCAATATATTAACTGAAGAAATAGAACGTCATTATGGCATGTCATATCAAGAAGCTGGACGAGCTAAAAAAGAAAATAATTTACCGGATGACTATGCTTTGAAAGTGTTGGATCCATTTAAACGATCAATGGCAACGACGGTAACACGTGCGTTGCAATTTTTTTTCTCAGCATCAGCACAATACCAATCAATCGATCATGTCGTTTTATCTGGTGGCTGTGCATCTATTCAAGGCGTTGATGCAATGATCGCTGAAGAAACAGGGACATCAACATCGATCGCCAATCCCTTTTCCGATATGACGATAGGAAGAAAAGTATCTATCCAGTCTTTGAGTAATGATAGTCCGTCAATGTTGATTGCATGCGGCCTAGCCATGAGGAATTTTGACTGATGCCAAGAATTAATTTATTACCATGGCGTGAAGAACGTCGACAAGAACGTAAGCAGCAATTTTTAACGATAGTAGTGTTTAGTTTTGTTGTGGCTATTGCGATATTTTATGCCGTACTGTTGTATGCAGATAGCTTAATTGATGAGCAAAATCAACGAAATGCTTTCTTGAAAAAAGAAATTGCACTAATGGATAGTAAGATTAGTGAAATTAGTACATTAGAAGCTGAGCGTACACGATTGCTAGCAAGAATGAATGTAATCCAAGAATTACAGACTAGTCGTCCGAAAGTCGTTAAGGTACTTGATGCGTTAGTAAGAACCTTGCCCGATGGTATTCATCTTGAAAAACTCACTCGACAGGGTGATTCTTGGACTTTGGATGGTGTTGCCCAATCAAATGCACGCGTCTCGGTATTTATGCGGCAATTGGATAGTAATCCAGAGCTGACAGAGTCTACTCTGAGTGTTGTTCAGCGGACATCGACTAGGGATGATGCTATTAGGACATTTAGCTTGGGCATTGGTGAATCGAAAGTGAAAAAAGAAGATGGAGAAGGTTAATGGAGCTGTCATCTTTAAGTGAGTTAGATTTTAACGAAAGTGGTGAATGGCCTCTTCCGATAAAGATCGTCGCAATAATCTTATTAGCTGCACTGGTTTGGGGTGGTGGCTATTACTTTTTAATGAAAGATAAGCAAGTAGAGTTAGAAACTTTGGAGCGAACTGAAGTTCAGCTTAAGAATGAGTTTGTGACTAAACAAGAAAAGGCTTGGAATTTAGCCGCATATAAAGCGCAATTGGCAGAGATGAGAGTTACTTTTTCTTCTATGTTGAAACAGCTACCGCGAAAGAATGAAGTGGCTGATTTGTTGATAGATATATCACGAACAGGTTTGATTAATGGTTTAGAGTTTGAGTTGTTTAAACCTGGAGCTGAACGTCCGGTTGATTTTTACGCTGAACTACCCATAGATATGAAAGTGACAGGTACGTATCATCAATTTGCTGGTTTTGTGAGTGATGTGGCTTCTCTACCTCGAATTGTCATCTTGAATAATTTATCCATGGGTCCGCTAGCAAAAGATGGGGATAAAATGACCATGGATATTACCGCTAAAACATACCGTTATTTAGATGAAGAAGGTAAATAATGTTGTTAGCCATCTACAAGCAAGATAAATAGGATTTAGTAATGGTTGAATTAGCAAAAATAATAATGCCGGTTTTTATTGTGATGATGCTATCCGCTTGTCAGGAAGAAAAGCAAGATCTAAACGCTTTTGTTACTGAAGTAAAATTAAGGCCGCATGCTGATATTGCGCCGATCCCTGTCATGAAACCATATGAAAAATTTACCTACGCGGCAACGGATTTACGTGACCCTTTTGTGCCAACAGTCACCGATCTACCCGCTAATGAAGAAAATGTGAAAGTGATAGTGGATAATGGCATTCATCCAGATTCACAACGATTGAAAGAAGAACTGGAATTCTATCCGTTGTCTGAATTAGTTTTAGTTGGAACGTTGGAGCAAGAATCCGAGGGCGTATGGGGCTTAGTTCGGGCTCCGGATGGCATTATTCATCGCATACAAATCGGCAATTATATTGGACAAGATCACGGTAAAGTGTTGACTATTTCTGATGTCGACTTAACATTGAAAGAAATTATACCGGATGGTAATGGTGGTTATTTAGAGCATGACGCCTCGCTTTCGGTCATGAATTAAAGGTATATAAACTATGACTAGCAATCGTGAAATGACAATGTTTAAGCGGCAGTCTATAACAGGGAACAATCAAGTGAAAAACGAGAAAATGGTAATTAATTATCTAAAAGCGACGTTAACCTTTAGTATCGTAAGCATGATGACAATGGTCAGTGTTATTGCTGCTGCTGCAGATTTGCAGTCAGTAGACTATTCTTCATTGCCAGGAGATAAGACACGATTAGTACTGACTTTTTCTGAACCCGTTGATAAACCTAAGACGTTTTCAATAGATGAGCCTGCACGCGTAGTCTTAGATTTTGCAGGCGTAAAAAATCTGTTAAATAAAAAGACAGAACAAATAAATATTGGTGCGACCAAAAGTATTTCAACTGTCGAAGCAGGTGAACGCACAAGAATGGTTATTAATCTTAATCAAAAGGTGCCTTATAATATTGAACAAGCTGGCAATACTGTTATGGTAACCGTTGACGGTGGTAATCAGTCAAAAGCATCAGTAAACAAAGGCCATTATCAAGTCACGGATATTGACTTTCGTCGAGGTGATAAAGGCCAAGCTAAGTTGATGATTGAGCTTAACGATAAAGGTGCTGCGGTTAATATTCAACAAAAACGCGATACAGTTGTTGTTGATTTGGTCGGAGTGATATTACCGGAGAAGTTACAGCGTCGCTTAGATGTGACTGACTTTGCTACACCAGTTAACGTAATTGATAGTATTCAAGATGGAAGTAACACGCAACTTACCTTGTCAACGGTAGGTAAATTTGAACATATTGCTTATCAAACAGATAAGATGCTTGTTATTGAAGTTAAACCTGTTATAGAAGATCCTAAAACAACTGACCGTAATAATGAATTTGGTTATACGGGCGAAAAATTATCATTGAATTTTCAAAGCATAGAAGTTCGAGCTGTACTACAATTATTGGCAGACTTCACTGGAAAGAACTTGGTAACAAGTGATACCGTACAAGGGAACTTGACGCTTAGGTTGAAAAATGTGCCTTGGGATCAGGCTTTAGATATTATTCTAAAAACGAAAGGATTAGCTAAGCGAGAAAATGGCAATGTGATGTTAATTGCTCCCGCTTCAGAGATAGCTGCTCGTGAAAAGCAAGAGTTAGCAGCACAAAAACAATTAATTGAATTAGAGCCTCTATACTCAGAGATCGTTGAAATTAATTTTGCTAAAGCAACTGACTTAGCATCACTTCTGTCAACCAACGCTGAAGAAAGCACTGGTGCAGGTGCCACTGGCTTCCTCTCTGCACGCGGTAGTGCAACCGTCGATCTACGAACAAATTCACTTTTGTTGCGTGATACTGCTGAGCAATTAGTGCAAATTAGAAAACTCATTACCAAATTAGATATACCCGTACGTCAAGTGTTAATTGAATCACGTATTGTAATCGCCAACAATGATTTTACTAAAGAGTTGGGGGTTAGGTTTGGCGCTTCTTCATCTGGGTCTAATGGGAATAGCCTGTTAAATAATGTAGCTTCTTCAGGCACCTTGTCAGGCATTACGAATAGTGGTGGACAGCTAGGGACTACAGGAACGATAAATGGTGGCGCAAGTAGTACTATTGGAGGAACTGACTCTACTCTTAATGCGACAAATCAAGGATTGAATGTTAATTTACCTGTGGCAAACCCCGCTGGTTCAATTGCCTTGGCTCTCGCAAAATTACCTATGGGTACATTATTGCAACTTGAGTTATCGGCCATGCAGGCTGAAGGAAGAGGTGAGGTCATTTCTAGCCCAAGAATTATTACCTCGAATCAAGCGACGGCGATTATTGAGCAAGGTACAGAAATTCCCTATCAAGAGGCAAGTTCAAGTGGTGCGACATCGGTATCATTTAAAAAAGCGGTGTTGAGTCTAGAAGTTACACCGCAGATAACACCAGATGATAAAATAATCATGGATTTAAAAGTTAATAAAGATCAGGCTGTCTTTGATCCTCGATTTACAGTACCGAGCATTGATACTAAAAAAGTTGAAACACAGGTATTAGTTGAAAATGGTGAAACAGTCGTTTTAGGTGGTGTCTATGAGCAAACAAAAAGTAATGGTGTGTCACGAGTACCATTTTTTGGTGACTTGCCTTATGTAGGATTTTTGTTTAAAACAACAACAGATGTGGATAATAAACAAGAATTATTAATTTTTGTAACACCGAAAATAATTAAAGATAGTCTCGATTTTTAAGTTGAATTGAATTGAGTTTTAAAAGGCCGGATCGCGAGATTTGGCTTTTTTGTCGTAAAAATAAATAAGAGTGGACCGCGCGTGGTAAGAGGTAATATATTTCTAATAGGACCAATGGGTGCTGGGAAGTCAACAGTTGGTAGACAATTAGCTAGGGCTTTAGGCCGAGATTTTTTTGATAGTGATAAGGAAATTGAAAAGCGCACCGGTGTGTCTATTTCATGGATATTTGAAATGGAAGGTGAGGCTGGTTTTCGAGTGCGTGAACAAAAAATCATCGAAGAATTAACGGGATTAAATGATATTGTCTTGGCGACGGGCGGAGGTGCCATTTTAGCAGAAGAAAATCGTCGTGCTTTACGTTCGCGGGGTAATGTGGTTTATTTATCTGCAACGGCAGATCAATTATTTAGACGTACCGCTAAAGATAAAAAAAGGCCATTATTACAGACTGATGATCCTAAAAAACAGATAGAAGATTTACTTGCGTTACGAGATCCCCTCTACAGTAGTGTGGCTGATGTTGAATTACGAACAGGTGAACAATCTATTCAACATGCAGTGGCACAAGTAATTGAGCAATTAGAAGCACTGGTTAAATAAGGTTTATCATGAAAACACTGCAGGTTTCCTTAGGTGATCGTAGTTATCCCATTTATATCGGTGGCGATTTATTATCACAAGAAAGATTACTTACCGAACACATCAAAGGAAAAGATGTATTGGTAGTAACAAATACCACTGTAGCACCGTTATATTTACAATCAGTACTCGATGTTTTAACGGATTATCATTGTGAATCTGTAATACTGCCAGATGGCGAACAATATAAAACCCTAGAAGTATTAAACCAAGTCTTTACCAAACTATTAGAAGAAAAATTTTCACGTCAAGTGACTCTGATCGCTTTAGGTGGCGGGGTAGTGGGTGACATGACAGGCTTTGCTGCTGCATGTTATCAGCGAGGAGTGCCATTCATTCAGATCCCAACAACATTATTATCTCAGGTTGACTCATCGGTAGGTGGAAAAACGGCTGTAAATCACGCGTTGGGGAAAAATATGATTGGGGCTTTTTATCAACCACAATGTGTTATCGCCGATACTTTGACCTTAACGACTTTAGAAGATCGACAATTATCGTCAGGATTAGCGGAAGTCATTAAATATGGTTTGATTAATGACCCTAAGCTTTTTGACTGGCTAGAAAAAAATATGATGAGTTTAATTGCCCGCGATCAAGCACTATTAGCTGAAGCGATTGAACGCTCTTGCCAAGACAAGGCTGATGTCGTAGCAAGTGATGAACTTGAGCAAGGTGTGCGAGCATTACTAAACCTTGGCCATACGTTTGGTCATGCGATTGAAACGGGTATGGGATACGGTAATTGGTTGCACGGGGAAGCGATCGCGGTAGGTATGTTGATGGCTGCTGATTTATCGCAACGAATGGGTTGGATGAAAGAGGCTGATGTCGCTCGGATTAAAGCTTTGTTTGTAGCAGCAGGTTTACCTGTATTAGCACCTGAAGGTATGACTGCGGAGCAGTTTATGACGTTAATGTCAGTTGATAAAAAAGTACAAGATGGTCGTATTAGACTGGTGTTGATGCAAGGTATTGGTCAGGCTATTATTAGTGACGATTATTCTGTGACTAAATTAGCCGAAACGTTGGAGTTCTTTGAGCGCTAGCTGATGAGTGAATTTTCATCTCCCTTAGCCGAACCTAGCTATATTGCACGATTAGCACTGCAATCTGCACCTTTTAATGCGGTGATAGAGCCCAAAATATTTTTCAAAGGTGAGCAAATAGAGCAGCGTTTTAATTTGCTATTGCACTTGATTCGAGCCAGTGACAAGGTGGGATTATTGTTAGCTGAGCAAGGTCTAGGCAAAAGCACACTGCTCACACAACTGCAGCATAACAAGACTGATGATCTGAGAATTTGCCGTATTAATGGCGATGCATCATTAACGTCGATGGAAATCATCTTGCAGTGTTTATCTGCTTTTGGCGTTGATAATAATGATGTCCAATTCAGCAATGATCATCTGATTCTTCTCAAAGATAGACTATCTGGTCTTCGCCAGTTAAATATTAAACCGTTATTACTTATTGATGATGTTGATTTACTTTCCGAAGAGCCTTTGATGGTATTAATGGACTGTCTGTCATGGCTAAACAATGATGTATTTTTACTGCATGCGGTTTTCACTAGTAAACAAGTAGTGCCAGCTCTCTCAACCATTCATGGGCGATTGCAGCAGATTGATTTGCCAGCACTATCGGAACACGAGCTAGGCTTATACTTAGAGTATCGCTTAGAGGCGGTCGGCTATCATGGCGATTCAGTTTTTAGTCCTAAAGATTTAACGCAGTGCTATCGCCAATCTGCGGGTATTCCAGCCTTAATTAATCAATGGGCTCATCAACGCTTATTAGGAATGAAAGCCACCTTTACTAATCCTATAAAAATTAACGTTGGGCAGCTTATGCCCATACTCCGCTGGTCAGGTTTAGGATTATTAGTTATCTCGCTTATTCTGCTGCTGTTATTTCAAGATACAATAAATGACTTATTTTCACCCAAAATAGTGGATGAAATGAACATTGAAAAACCCTTTACGAGCCAAGATGAATCGTTAGCAAAAGTCATTCTCGGTGAGGATAAGATAACCTCCGCTGCACAAGCTGAGCGAGATGAGCTTAAATCCTTAGTTTCTGAGTTAGCCGTAGACGTTGCTACACCAGAGGAAGTTCCAGACACTATATCGCAAGATAAAATGGTTTCTCAAGCTCCAGTACAAACTATTGTTACGAAACCAATATTAAAGCCTGAGCCAGCATTGCCGAAAGAATTATCCTCCACAATTCATCAAAAAAAGTGGATTTTACAACAGAGTGCAACCGATTATACCTTTCAGCTCATGGGTTCATGGGATAAACAAGAAGTGGTGGCTTTTTTAGAAAAATACGCCTTAACAGGGGATGTTGCTGAATTTGAGAGCATGCGTAATGGGCGCGTTTGGTATGCGTTAATTTATGGCGTTTATGATAATAAACAAGCAGCATTAGATGCAAGTAGCTCTTGGCCAGCTCCAATTAATACTTTGCCGTCATGGTTACGTCGCTTTGATAGTGTACAACAGCAAATTAAAAAAACGGCCAATTAAAATAACAGGCTATTCATAAATAATCTGTTGAAAATAACTCCAGCGTAGCTAAAAATATAATTGAAGCGCAGTAAGTAACGACTTGGCTAGGCTAGTGTGACTAGCAAAAACGACGCGGTATACTTCTTGACCATTTACTTTTGCTGTAGATAACTGCCCAAGGTTTACCAAGTGACTTAAGTCGATGTCTGTTGAAGGTTTGAAACAGACTATTCCTGTAGCTGAGTGTAACAGCCACCAGTTGGTAAGGCGTTTCACTGTGAGAGCAAACTGTTCTGCTTGTTCGAGCCGCTGGTCAATTTGATCTGAAAATGACTGCGTGCCACTTAATATTAAACTACACCAAAGCGGCAGAAATAATTCACCCCCATAAGAGCCTCCGATGGTTTGTTTAGGTATTTGCGTTAGATAATCCACCTCAACACCTAAAGTGTTGGCTAAGGGCTGTTTATACAGTAATAGGCTGCAGGGTTTTGGCTGTCCTAACGCCTTATGTGGATCAATACATAAAGAATCGGCTTGGGCGATGCCGGTAAGGTGATGATGATGTGCCGGTGATAACATTAATGCACCACCCCATGCGGCATCAATATGACACCAGCTATTAAATTCTTTCGCAATACCGATGCAGGTAGAAATCGGGTCAATTGCGCCACAAGAAGAGGTTCCTGCTGTTACCACAATAGCTATTGGAGCTGCATGATGGCAGGCGATGCGCAATGCATTAACGTCTATTTTTCCTAATTCATCGGTCGGAATAGCCTGAAAGTTTAAACCTAAAATTCGACAGGCTTTACTGATCGAGTAATGAGCGGCTTGTGAGCCATAAACAGTATTGGAAGTATTTTTAGCCTGCTCTCTTGCTTGCCATAAGGCATCGAGATTGCCATAACTACTACCATGTGTGAAGTGTCCAAATGGCTGTTGAAATAACTGACAGAACCAATCTAGTAGTTGTTGTTCAATGACGACTAATTGTGGATAAAGTTCAGGTGATAACAAATTACCATTGTGTAAGCCTGCTAATAGTTGTCCTAATAGAGCGGGTGGGTCGATGGCAGGTGTCATATGTCCTGTCCAAGTATCTTTATGATGTAGCCGACCTTCAGTTATTAATTGTTGGATGAGTTTTGTAGACTGATCATCCTCAGCTAATGCCGAAAGTTGATTCTGTAATAAGTTGAAAATGTCAGAAAGTGGCGTCATGGGAGAGACAAGTTCGTTTCATTGCCATGATAGGCAATGGTATCGGCAAAATTGGCACAGGATTGAAAGTGGATAATCCTAGTAGGAATCGAATCGTCGGCAAATAGATCAGCAAAGCTTTGGTCAATAACATGATGGCTGGCGAGCTTGTGAATTGAGGTGGTATTAGTGTGAATGTGCTTCACCAATAATAATTGTTCAGCCTCTAGTTTTGATGCGAGCCATAATGCGAGACTATCTGAGGTCAAATCCCAACTATGAGTTAATGCGGGTTCAGATAATAATGAATCATCAGGCAGCCATACTGATAATCGCTGTTCGGGCTTGTGTGCATCAAATAGCTGGCATTTGGCTTCAAGTGCGATCAGCATTAATCCAAACTGTTTCATCGCAATCAGCGCCATATGATGAGCTGCTGTATCGTTAAAATGATGATGTGTTTGAGCTTCACGCACTTGATCGGCAAAAGGGCCGCCACCGGGAACAATAACGATGGGCGTTGATAACGATGTCTCGGCCAGAGTGTGTAGCCAAAGCTTTAATTCTGGCGTGCTATATAGACTGCCACCGAGCTTAACGACAATCACTTTAGTTGTTCAAGTAGTCGGAAGATGGCGGCCGCTTTGTCGTGCACTTCTTGGTACTCAGCATTAACCGTTGAATCTGCGACGATACCGCCTCCCGCCCAAAAACGTAGGCGATTATCACTGTATATTAAAGTGCGAATAGTGATATTGCTGTCCATTTTTCCATCAAAGCCAATATAGGCAATGCTACCGCAATAAAGTCCACGACGATGCGGTTCAAGTTCTTCTATGATTTCCATCGCACGCAACTTCGGTGCGCCAGTGATTGAGCCTCCAGGAAAGCAGGCACGTAATAATGAAACGGCATTGTGGTTGTCTGCCAAGGTGCCAGTGATCGTGCTGACTAAATGATGAACGGTTGCAAAAGATTCTAAGGCAAAAGGTTTAGGTACTTTAATCGAGCCTGGCTCACAGACTTTGCCTAAATCATTGCGTAATAAATCAACGATCATTAGGTTTTCTGCACGATCTTTAAGGCTAGCCTGTAATTCATCTGCGAGTAATTTATCACGTTCAGCATTGTTCAGATCACGGGGGCGCGTGCCTTTGATGGGTTTAGTTTCAACATACTGCTGTGTCACTTTCAGCAATCGTTCTGGCGACGAACTGAGTACGGTGGCGTAAGGTGTCGCAAAGAAACTAGAGAAGGGGGCTGGATTTTGTTTACGGAGTAATTGATAGGCAAACCAAGGATCACCTTCGGCATCAATTTCAAATCGTTTAGCGAGATTGACCTGATAACAATCACCTTCATGAATATAGTGCTGAATTTTGTTAAAGGCGAGTTGGTAATCTGTTTGATCTAAATTGCAGCGTAGTTCACCACTAACATGAAATGTCTTTGGGTTTTTGGGTGTCGTTATCGTCGTTAAGGTGCTGACAAGGCTATCCCATTGAGTTTGGGTCTCGGCATTAAGTCCGTAACTTGCCAACCAACAGCGTTGTTGATGATGATCGGTAACGATAGCCCAGTCGTAAATGCCTATCACCATGTCAGGGATATGTTCAGCATCTATAGTTTGTTCAGGAAGCGCTTCGATGCGTCGGCCCAAATCATAAGCGAAATAGCCTAATGCGCCACCACAGAATGGTAAGTCAGCATGCTGATGAGGCTTAAACTCACGCAAGATATTTTGTAAAAGAACGAACGGGTCATCACTAGATAGTAGCGCATCTTTATTGTGATGTTTGATCAGCGTATTCAAACCCGTAGTGACCAATGTTATAAAGGGTGCAGCCGTTTGAATGTCATAACGACTATCACTAGAGCGCGTTGAGCTGCTGCTGTCTAAATAAACCGGCCAAGGCATTGTGCGGATCGCTTCAAAATAAAGACTGCTATCTGCGAGATATGGCAGCTCAGTACAAAGAGGTGGGAGGTTTATATCATTCATAGCGTGTATTTTACGGTAACTGTTGTTGGGCTAAAAGGGCAACCGCAACGGCGGGCGCGTGATCGGCGCTAGCGAGATGCTTGGATGATGATATTTCATTAAAATCTAGATAAGGACGGTTAAGACGGTGGGCGCAAGCTTGGGCGATAAATCGTCCAACACCCGCGCCAATAATGGGCGCATCAGCGGCTAATTCAGAGTGTGCTGATAATACTTGTAACATGGCATTGCTAATCAAGTGACTTTGTTGCTCAGCAAACCATTGAGCGAGCTGTTTCCATTGCGTTAACGTTGCTTGATTAGCATCAGTGCCCAGTAGTCTAGCGATACGACTGGCGCAAAAATCAGCTTGCCATGGTTGGCCATCAGCACTGTTATCTTGAATTGAGGTCGGTTCCAGTAAGCCCAATAAACACCAGCAATCACCGGCAGTCGCAAAAACCTCCGCGGCAAGGCTAATTAATACACCATTGAACGGGGCGTATTGGCTGAGCGAAATCAATGGCGTTCTGATGGCGCCGGTATAAAGTAATTCGCGGCTTGTTTGTCGTTCAAAGTCATCAAAACCATGCGGGGTAGCCAAGCCTTTACTGAGTGGAATGATGTCACAGGTGGTACTACCAATATCAACAAATAAACCTTCGGGTATAGTTTGAGCAACGAGACTCGCGCTGGCCTGCCAATTACGTGATGCGACATTTTGCCATTGTTGAACTGCTTGTTCTGGTTGTAACCAGCCCGCTTCTGCGCCATAAACCATGATCTTGTCATGCTCTATGTATAGGGCGATACAGGCTAAAATTCCTGCCACACCCGCTTCACGATTAGGGAAGATATCGGCTAATTCACCCGTCATGGTGATAGCGGCAAAATCATGTTGATTACCAAGTTGGGCAAATACGGACTCAATTGCAGTGGCTAGTTGGTCGATGCCTTGCCATAAAGGACAGGCAATTTGAATAACGTCTTGTAAGTTACCATCATGATCACAACGTGCAACTTTTATATGGGCACCGCCAATGTCCCAACCGCTGATATAAGGTGATGTTTGTGTCATATAGTGATCTCAATGGCATGTCGTTGGGTGTTGAGTGGCAATGCCGATAAGCCTTGTTCAATCATGGTCAGCAAAAGTTGAGTTGGATTGAGTTTTAATGATTGACGCAAGCCAACATAAGAGGTGGTAAGTCGTGGATTAATATCAACAATATAAGCTTCATCATCAGTAAGGATGAGATCGATACCGATAAATCCCCATAAACCGGGGATGGCATACTGTGTTTGTTGAGCAATTGCAGCCGCCTGTGCCGGGTTAAATTGAGTTTCGGCGATACCATTGACACAACAGCCATGGAAACTAAGCTGGTCATTTTCAAGCTTAATATGTTGCTGATTAATCGCAAGTACACGACATGTCTTGTCATCAACTAATACCGAAAGGCTGATGGCATTACCTTCAATATATGGCTGAATAATGGTTTGTTCAAGCTCAATTGAGCTTAACCTTAACCACGTCGTAAGAGCCGAACGGTTGGCAAAAAACAAGGTGTCGATACAACCCGCACCATCACGTGGTTTAACAATAAAGCCTGATGACGAATTAAAAGGGTTTAGCGACCATTCCTTGGCGGTAATGGTGTGTGGTGTAAGCACATTATTGGACATTAATTGCTGGTGGCAGATAACTTTATCGGTGCAAATTTGAGTTGCTGTAGGCTTACAACCTAATAGTTGTGTATTCTGATCTAATACAGATTGTTGAAGATTTTGTAATAGTCCATCCGTTTCCGGTGCGATAATGAATACGGCATCAGCATCTTTCACTGAGCTGGCGTAATGCAATTGAAATGTAGCGTCATTATCAATCATTAAGCAGTGGTGACGAGCATTTTCGAGAATATCTAACAGTGGTCCAAGACGAAAATCACGTAAAATAATGAGTTCGATATTCGTTAATAAAGACATATCATGCACAATAGCGGCAAGCATTTCATTACCTTCACGGGCAAGACTCGCAGGTAATGACTCATTAATGAGTGCGCCACTAGTGATATGTTCGTAAACAAATACTTTCATGAAATAAAATCTGAGGAATGAGGTGGAAATTATACCTGTCATCGATGTATTGGGGGGAAAGGTTGTACATGCTCGTGGTGGTGAACGCTCGCAATATCCCTTATTACAATCTGTTTTAACATCACATTGTGAGCCATTACGGGTGATTATTGACTTATTGGCTTGGCAGTCATTTTCAACTATTTATATTGCCGATCTTGATGCGATTTTAGAGCAACAACAAAATATTGCGTTGTATCAAATCTTAGCAGAACAATTTCCTAATATTGCTTTTTTATTGGATGCAGGTATTCACTCAAAAGAAAGTTTGGAATACTTTTTTGCTTATTCGAATATTAAGCCTGTTATTGGTAGCGAGACGTTAGCCGATATTGCTTGGCTATCAGATGCTGATATACGACAAAAAAGTATTCTGTCATTAGATTTTCAGCATGGACAGTTTTTAGGGGATCCGCAGCTTTTACAGCGTGCAGACTTATGGCCAGAAGCCATTATTGCGATGAATATTGATCATGTTGGTGCACCGTCAGGTCCTGATTTTAAATTGTTATCACTGTTGCAGCAGAAGGTGATCAATAGCCAAATTATTGCAGCGGGTGGCGTGAGATCTGAACAGGATTTGATCGATTTAGAATCGCAAGGGTTTGAACAAGTATTAGTTGCCAGCGCATTGCACGACGGCAGGTTAAGGAAACGTAGTCTAGAAAAACCTAAACTTAAAAGTATCTAAACAAAAACGCCGTTTCCTCTTGCGAGAAAACGGCGTATCGATTTAACGTGATCTAAAACTTAGCTTGCAGCAAAAGGATGTGAGCTAGTTTTATATTGTGCTAGAACGTCAGCTGCTTTTGGTTCACGAGCAACAGCACGTTTGATTGATTCTTTAGTTGCGCGGTAGTTCCAATCTTGAATTTTTTGATCGTTATCTGCAGTTGGAGAAATGAAAACACCAACACAGATGAAACAATCATCAGCTTCAGCCATAGGAATTGTGCCATCTTCAACACATTCAGCAACAGCCATCGCAACACCGCGTTGAGCTGGGCCGAACATTTGAACTGCTTGTTTCATGTTTTTGATAGTTACTTTGTTGAACATAACTGTCGCAGGTTTAACCATAAGGTTAGGTGCAACTACAGCTAGTAAACCATTAACACCGGCTTTTTGGTCTGTCATAGTACGGCAGAAAGCATCTTCTGCTGCTGAACCACGAGGGCCCATAAGTAAGTCAATATGTGCTACGTTGTCTAGGTCACCATCTTCAATTACTAAAGATTCACCCACTAATACGCGATCGATAACTGGCATGTTATTTATTCCTGTTCTAAAAAATTTGTTAAAAAGGCCCATTTTACACTCGCCTTATTACTAAGGAGAGCTTATACGTATTAAAGGAACGTATGACCTGCTCAGACCCCGTTACGATGACTCGCATCAAGGCGCTGAAATGCTGTGAGAAGAAAGCGAATTCTGAAATGCATAAATTAACAGCGTCGCTGCGGTTAAATCTGCTGTCGTTCCCGGATTGATTGCTTTCTTCTTTAATTCATTATCCCAAGTAATTATTTCTACCTCAAAAGAGCTTAACATATTATTTTCATTCACTTTAGTTAGTATCTCTGTTGCTGCTTTAGTTATTTCTAGGGCGTGTTCCCAAGATTGTTTTCGGCGAATCAAGGTATCTGGAACACTTGCTAAGAGCTTAAGATACGCGAAAGCGGTTGCCCATTCAACACTTTCCCCAGATTTTATCGAAGATGTCAATATTGGCAGTCCGATATTTAAGATATCCTTATAATTAGTGACGTATTGCTTAGCGATAGCGTCACGTTCTTCAGCAATTTCCATTGCCTGCAATAAGGTTACACTAGGAATCGCGTGAATATCTTGTTGCTCACTACTACCAAGCCCCCCCGCATCCGCTAAACGAATGGCCTCGTAACATGCTTTGGCATCATCAATGGTGAGGCTCTGTAATACTTTTTCAAGCTCCTCAGGGAGTTGTTGAAAGTGCGAGCATTGGTGTATGGCTCGACATAATGGAGCGAACAACAAGACAATGCCGAGGTTGGTATTGCAATTTACCACCGTACGAGTGGCTTGAACGCCTTGTAATATAAGTTCGCCAACAGACAATGCTTTTTGCGCCATAATCGGAGCGATGGCGTGGGCACTTTTGATGAAGTCTTGCACCTCCATATTATGGCCGTCACTAAAGCAGTTTACATTGCCTGGTTTCGGGGCTGCGACTTCATTTTCACATGCCCAAATAACACAGGTTTCGATCGTGTTGCTAGATAACATGGTTATGTCACATGACTAATAGACATTGTTGGACTAATTCGTTGCAAAATAGCTTTCGCAAGGTGTCCAGCAACATCGATGCCGGTTGCTAGATATAAGCCTTTCCATGCTGGCACGCTGTTTACTTCTAGTACGGTATAAGCGCCATGGCTTGTTCTGATAATATCCACACCCGCATAGTCTGCCTGTACAGCTTTGGTTGCTGCAATGGCTAGCTTTTCCATTTCAGGTGTAATAGTGGTCGCTAAACAGCTCGCGCCTTGGGCAAAATTGGTGATCCAGTGGTCTGACTGTCTAGACATCGCAGCACAGACTTGTCCATCAACGACCATTAAGCGCCAATCTTGCCATTGTTCTGGCGTAAACGGCTCAATGTATTCCTGTATATAAAAAGCATCACCCACTACTTGCAGCTTATCAAATTCAGCTAAGGTGGTGATTTTTTCGATACCTTTACCTTGGCAGCCAAACAAGGGTTTTATAACTAAAGTATTCTGTTGCTCGAACTGTTGGCTTGCTATCTTGCGTGCTAATAGACGATTTTCGCAGGCCCATGTTTTAGGCGTATTTAATCCTGCAAGATGAAGTCGTAATGAGGTCCGGGCTTTGTCGACTGTATATTCGATGGCACTTGCAGGGTTAAAGACCGGCACATTGAGCTCGGCTAAGGTATGTAAAACATCCATTCTTAGGGTGATTTGTTCGAGGCTTCCAGGGGCTATACCTCGCACCATCGCGGCGGCGGGTAATTGATCCTTAAAGCCAGGAATTATGAGGCCTGTCGGATAATCGAGATCGATGATGCAATCTGCAAGATCAGCAAGTACAGCTGATATGCCTACGTTATGCAGGGCATCTACTAACTGGTCACTATGCCAGCCGTGGGTGTCGTTAAAAATGACGATTTTAGGTAAGGACATGTACTGACTTTCTAAGGAAAACGGAGCGGTATTACACCACTCCGTTTTTAATGTGCTATAGGCCGAATGACGAAGTTAATAATTCTGAATTTAACTCGCCGGCGGTGAAACTTTTACCCGTTTTTGCATTAGTAACAATCACTTTTGCAGGGCTGAATAACATAGGATCAATCTTGAAAAAGTCATATTCATAGGCTTTAAAAATTTCACCAAATGGCCGACCATAGTCTGAAGAGGTGTTGCTGGGCATTTTTTCAGCTAAGTCACGCGCTTCATCGTCGGTTGAATTTACAAATAAATGTACAAAACCGCCATAAAGAATCGCATCGTTTGTACGGCCCATGCCTGTTATGAAGTCACCACCTGGTGGTGCAACGGGTGTAACACCAAAACCATCAATGATTTTATTCATAGGGAAATGTAATGTATGCGCTTTATGCATTGCCACTTCAAGTACACGTATGGCAATTTGCATGACACCAGCAAGACTTGATGTTGGCGTCAGAATAAACGTTAAATCTTCCGGTTTGATACCACAATCTCTAGCTACTTTATCTGCGACTTCAACAGGCGGAAAAGAGTCTACTTCTAACACAATACAAGTGGATGTCGCCTCATCTTTGTAGCCAAATTCTTTTAATACTTCTTCTTTGCCTGCTAATGCACGACCAGGACCAGAACCTAATGCGAAAAATTTTCCTGCTTCACTTTTGTGCGACAAACTCCAGCCAGCATATTGACTGCCTAAACAACTTAAAACAGGCGTTTTAGCATGAACATTAACTGACCATGGCCAATTAGCAAAACCACTATTAGTACCTAAAGTGACAGTACCTAAGCCACCCATGCAAATTTCGCCAATTAAGCGGCCAGCTTCTAAGCCACCCACGCAATTAATGCCAGCATCAACAATGCGGGTACCATTGCTTAGCGTGCTGATTTCAAGTTGTAATGCTTGCGCATCGGCAACTAAACGTTCAACTAAAGGTTGGCAGGCAGCGTTAACGCTACTCCAATTGGCAGATATTTTGCCGCTCATGGTTATGATCCTAAATTAGAGAATAATGATGGTGGATTATACGTTATGTATGCAGGACTGTAATGTGTGACAATCTTTTCAGCTGGTTTTCGCTTCGATCATGATCTGTTTTATCAGATTGATCCTTTGCTTACGAATGGCCTCACTAATTGCCGGACCTTGTTTTCCTGCTTCAATAAAGGCTTGTGCGGTAACCGTCTGACAGGCAGATAAGCATTGTTTAAATATATTGACCGCGGGTAAAGGTAAATCTTCATAACCTGGTCGACCGCGAAAATCAGCTTCACTGGCGAGCAAATATTGTTCAAATCGCTCAGGTCTGCGAAAGGCATCTAAGGCTTCGATTACTTGTAGAATAGTAGCTGGGCGGAGTTCAAATAATAAATGGAGATGGGTGTGATATTCTGCGACTTTTACTGCTAGAGTTTCAAACTCTTTAGGTACTCGAATGCGTTTGCATAATGCCTGAGTCAACTTGATACTACGTGCTTCGTGACCATTATGCTGAGGTAAAATATCAGCTGGCGTGGTGCCTTTTCCCAGATCATGACACAGGGCAGCAAAACGTACGGCAATATCATTGGTGAGTTTTGCTGATTGATCAATGACCATCATGACATGTACACCAGTATCTATTTCTGGATGCCATTTGGGTACTTGAGGCACCCCAAACAAACGATCGACTTCGGGAAATAGACTCTTCAATGCTCCTGCCTCACGTAAGGCCATAAAAAATAAGGATGGCTGTGCAGTAGCTAGCGCTTTTTCAAGTTCTTGCCATACCCGTTCAGGTACCAAATAATCAAGTTCTTTTGCGGCAACCATCTTTTTAATTAGTATTAAGGTTTCATCGGCAATGGTGAAGCCAAAACGTGCAGCAAAACGAGCAATGCGTAATACTCGGACGGGATCTTCGGCAAAAGCAGGCGAAACATGGCGTAGTATTTTATTTCGTAAGTCGCATTGGCCATCGTATGGATCGATCAACGAGCCATCTTCAGATTGTGCTATTGCATTGATCGTAAGGTCTCGTCGGGCAAGATCTTCTTCTAATGTCACGTTAGGGGCGGCATGTATGACAAAGCCTTTATAGCCTGGTGCCGTTTTACGTTCAGTTCGAGCGAGTGCGTATTCTTCATGGGTCTTAGGATGAAGAAATACTGGGAAGTCTTTGCCCACGGGTTCAAATCCCTTAGCAATCATTTCTTCTGGGCTGCTGCCAACAACAACCCAGTCGTGATCTTTAATTGTTAAGCCAAGTAGCTTATCGCGGACAGCGCCGCCAACGAGATATGTTTTCATGGTGACAGTTTAAGGTGTTTTCGGTTTTACTGCTGGCATACGGTCAGATAAAGGAATGATAGGTTGCTTGCGTTGATAATCAAAAATAGCCGCATAACTTAAAACACTGGTCGCATAACCACGAGTTTCATTATAAGGGATATTTTCTATCCAGATATCTGCGGGCATAGACTTTTCAGGTAACCAGCGCGAAATACGGTGAGGTCCAGCATTATAAGATGCAGTGGCTAGAACTGGGTTTTGTTGATTCTGGTCATACATTCGCCGTAAATAGGCGCTGCCTAGTTGAATGTTTCTATCCGGATTTAATAGCTCAGACTGAGACTTTAATGGCTGATTAATAAGCTTAGCTATCTGGGTGGCTGTTTTTGGCATGAGCTGCATTAAACCTGAGGCGCCAACGGGAGAGCGGGCATGCGGATTAAAAGCACTTTCTTGACGAGCAATACCAAATAACCAAGAAGGATCAACGCCATTTGTTTTGCTAGCCTTTAATATTGCGGTGTCGTAAATAACGGGGAAACGCAAATCTAAGGCATCCCAATATTGTGCTTTGCCAAGTAGGGCGATGGTTTGATTATGCCACTGCCATTGATGGGTCAATGTCGCAAGCAGTTGTAACTCGCGCGGAGTCATCGATTGCTTGAGTTCATAAGCTTGACGGCGAGCTTCTAATTGCATATCCATAATATAAAACTCACGTAGTCTAGCTACGGCAGGAAGCTGAGAAAATGCATCAAATTCGGCTTGTTCGTAAACAATAGGTCGGTGATTCATTTGATATGTCTGGCCTAGCTGATCCGATGCCAGAAATGAGTAATAATCGCGTTGGTTAATGATATTTTGGAAAGTTTGATTCGCCGCCTGTCTATTACCTAACTGAGCCTGGCTTCTGCCCAGCCAATATTGCCAACGAGTCGATAATTGTTCTTCACTGTTCAAACTGAAAACGGCTTTTTGCACAGCAAACCAATCCTGTTGCCACAGGGCGGCACGAACTCGCCATTCTTCATTGGGAAGATCACCAAAATATTCTAAAGCTCGTTGTTCACGATTTAAAGCAGATCGATTAGCAATAGTGCTTCGAATGCTGTTTTTGTCATGCTGGCTAAATTGATATTGAGACTGAATTGTTTGCCAATACGCATAAGCTTGATCAGTTGATTTACGTGATAAACGTTCAATCGCATGTTTAATAATTTCACGGCTTATGGTGTGATCTTTTTTTAGAGCGCTAGTAGTTGTAATCCGCTGTAATACAGTGAGCGGATGACTATGACTTTGTTCCCAGAGTGGAATCCAAGTATGGGCCTGATGGTGATTACCTAATGACTTTGCAAGATATTTAGCCATACTAAATTGATTTTCATGCAAGGCAAGCTTGATCCGTTGCCAAAGTAGGTCATTGGTTAAAAAGCCATGAGCTTGCCAATATTTAAACGCAGAATCGCAATTATTATCTTGCGAGTGGCCTACTAACCAGAGTGCTGGCGTTTCTTCTAAGGCTAGTTTGGTCTTGCCCGTTGCAATGAGCGCATCTAAACGCAAGCATTGTTGCGATGTTGAGGCTGAGGAGGGTAAATAGTTTAAAAATAGTGACCATTGTTTATTTTTGGCAAGTTGGGCAAGCCAGCTATTACGTAATCTGTCACCATAAAAAGTGTTTGAATTTTCTTGAACAAACTGACTTATAGTACGGTTATCGGTTAAATGAAGTCGATGCCGTAAATAGAGATAATCTAAATAAGCTTGTAATGGATAGTCGTTGAGCTTATCTCTTAGGCTATTAAATCGATCTAATTGATGTGTTTCTAGTGCTTTTTCGGCTTGCTGAAAAATCGTGCGTTGCTTGATGAGTTGTGCGTTATCGCTGGCAAGGCTGACTGCAGAAAAGCCAAGCATAAGGCTCATAATAACTACAGATTTTAGAATTGACATTACTGGTTCTCAATAAGAATGTGTTTATTACCTGAGGCTAAAAAAATTTTATTCATATGTAATCCAGAGGTAATGTTCAACAAGATAATATTGTTTATTATCTTACTGCTTATAGTTGTTGTTGGCTAAGCATTGTTTCAATCGCATCTAAATTAGGGATATATGCGATTTTATTACCCACTTGAATTTGATAATGTACATAATCAGACGTGATGTCATTTTCTGCTAATTTGAGTGCCGATTCAGTTAGATGAATCAGTTGAGGTACACCATAACATGGTAAACCATAAATACTGATATTAGCAGATGTATTTATGCCGCGAAGCACACACAGTTTGTTCGCATCGGCAGTATTCGAAGGCTTATTTTCAACCAAACCTTCTAAATCAATAATCGGGATAGTTTGCGATTGCCAATCACATTGTCCAACCCAATAACTAGGCTTAGAATTATCGGTGTGAATGACTCGAGGCGAAGGAATAACCTCGGCAAGTGTACTGTTTGGAAGCAACAAATAATGGTGTTGCAACGGAATAATCATGCATGGCACGAAATCGGTAACGTTGTCAGCCATAAGAATATTCCTGTGTTATGGAGCTACATTTGGGTAGCGAACACCCAGTAAATTTTTCATGGTTTCGACGAGTTCAAGTTCTTGGTAAGGTTTACCCATATAAGCATTAACGCCGATAGCCATTCCTCTATCCCGGTGTTTGGCTCCGGTACGTGATGTGATCATGATAATCGGAATGTGTTTATAGTGTTTTGTATTTCTGATGAGTGTAGCAAATTCAAAACCATCCATGCGTGGCATTTCAACGTCAAGTAGGATGATATCTGGAATTTGTTCATTCAGTTGTGCAACACCATCCACGCCATCGCGGGCCGTTATAACATCAAAACCATGACGTTTTAGTAAGTTGCTTGACGCTTTACGCATCGTAATTGAGTCATCAACCACCATTGCTAGAGGGGTGTGTTCTACAGGAACCTCTCCAGTGATAGTGAGCAATTCCGGTGAATCTAATTCGGCTTTATTACGCGCTATGCCAATATCAACGGTTTCAACTAAGGTTGGAATATCTAATATAAAGACAACTTGACCATCACCAAGGATAGTGGCGCCAGTGATTGAAGCAATATGACTGAATTGCTCTCCCGCTGATTTGAGTACAATTTCGCGATTACTATTAATGGCATCAACTAACAAAGCGATATGCATATCACCATAACGGAATAATAATAATGGTAGTTGCACTTTAGGATCATCGGGAAGAATAAGTGGCAGATCCAGTAAGGTACTTAAAGGTAAGAATCGGTAATGCTCACCATTCACCTCATATTGTGATTCACCCTCTTGTTGTAGTAATTCTTTGGCAACACTAGCGGCAATTCGATCTCCTGCATGAACAGCGGCAAGTGGGATTGCATATTGATGATCATGCGTGCTCACAAGCAAAGCTTGCATGATAGATAAAGTGAGCGGTAAACGAATATTAAAGGTCGTACTTTTACCTGCAATAGAGTGGATCGACAATCGACCTTTTAAGGCGCGTATTTCATTACTGACTACATCCATACCAACGCCTCGGCCGGAAAGCTGTGATACGTTATCTGCTGTGCTGAAGCCTGAGGAAAGAATTAATTGAATTAACTCCTCATCACTAGGCATATTTTGGTGTGTGATCAGTTTTTGCGCTAGCGCTTTTTGGCGTACTTTTTCAATATTTATACCTTGACCATCATCTGATAGAGAAATCAGGATTTCTGAACCTTCTCGTATGATATTAATGGTTAATGTCCCAGTGGGATTTTTACCTAAGGCTTGACGTTCATCGGCAAATTCAATGCCATGAGCAATGGCATTTCTGAGAAGATGTTCAATAGGCGCGACAATGCGATCGATGATTGTTCTATCTAATTCGCGATCAGCACCATGGATAATCAGCTGAGATAGCTTGCCAACTTCGGCGTTGGTTTGACGAATGATACGTTCAAAGCGTGGCACAAGGCCTTCAAATGGAATTAAACGCGTGTTCATCAACCCTTGTTGTAAATCGGTGCTAAGTCGAGATTGCTGCAATAAAATGCCATCAGATTCTTGTACTATCAGTTCAAGAGATTGACTGATTTCTTGCATATCGCTGACTGATTCAGTTAAACCTCGAGATAATTGTTGAATCATCGAGAAGCGATCAAGCTCGAGCGGATCAAACTCTGATTCTTGCTTAAGAGGTTCATCATCATAACGAAATAGGATTTGAGTTTCAGTTTCTATTTCAAGGTTACGCAGTTGATCTTGTAGTCGTGCGAGAGTACCTTCCATTTCAGCTAATTGTTGCTTTATGGCTGAGTTTTGTTGGCCTACTCGGTCGCGAGATATATTCACTTCTCCTGCGAAGTTAGATAGGAAATCAAGTAAATCTGTGCGAACACGTATTTGTTCACTATGACTATGCTGGGGTGCTGGGTTTGAATCAACAGGGGCAATGGCTGCCGTAGTGGTTTCGGGTATCCCGGTTTTCTGAGCAGAAATAGATAAGTTTTCGTTGGAGAATGAGGCTATTTCACGCACCAAATCATGAGCGAAATGGAAGCTCGATTGTTGAGTCAGTAACTCCTGCATATCGGCTAAGCGATCTTGACTACGCTGTAATAAATCAAAAAATGCCGGACTAGCTTCTATTGCCGACTCACTGGTTAGGAATACTAATGATTCTATTTGATGCGTGAGATCTGCAATTGGCGTAATACCAGCCAGACGCGCTCCACCTTTAATGGTGTGAAGAGGTCGTTGTAATTGTAAAACAGCATCTTGGTCACTAGGATCTTGTTGCCAATGTTTAATTGCCTCGCCACTGGAGGCAAGAAGTTCGGCACATTCCTCAGTAAAGGCTTCTAATAACTCAGGATCTTCATTTGGAATGACGAATAATTCGTCACTAATTATAGGCTCGATCTCAGAGACTTGGGAGAAGCTGTTTTCTAGTTTCTGTTTAAAGTCATTGATACTTGGACTTGGTTTATTTTGCAACAAGCTTTCAATTTGAAGGTTAATCTCTTCACTGCCTAGTTCAAATAACATTAAGTGGTCGTTATTATTGCCATTAGCATGCTCTGAGAGCTGAACTAATAATTGATATAGCTCAGATAGCGTTCTGAGATTGAGCATTTCAGCGTTATCACGTAACGTCGCAAGTAGCTGTTTCAGCGCGGGTTTAATGTCTGGATTAGTTGCATGCTGTTTAAACTGATTAATTTGTTCCTCGTATTGTGATAACAATTCATCCGTTTCTTCAATAAATACAGCAAGAAATTCAGGATCGATAAGCCTTTGTTGTTCTTCTTTTTCCTCATCAGTAGGCAACAGTTGTTGCAGGGTTTCGATGAAAGATGAAATATCTGGTTTAGAGTTTGTTAGGGGATATTTTATATACTCGACATAGCGATTAAGCCCCTCTATTGCCGATGATAATATTTCACGTTGCTGTTCATTTAGGATAGCGCCAAGTTCATAACGTTCCCGTAAAGATTGATCTAATTGCGTTGCAACCTCGGCAACAGGGATAACTTCGGCGATATTAGCGCAGCCTTTCAGCGAGTGTGCCGCTCGTAAAAGTTCTTTATTGATTGTGAAGTTTGATGTCGACTCACTCAGCGCTTGTTTGAATGTGGCAATGTGCTGTGTTGCTTCAAGATTAAAGATTTGTTGCAACTCATCATGTTCGGAGGCAACAT
>TARA_R110001592_G_scaffold179749_3_pt1 | contig 92659 bp, 113 predicted proteins | sample TARA_R110001592 | Tara Oceans TARA_R110001592 (sample SAMEA4398387) | marine metagenome | biome: Polar Biome; feature: [SRF] surface water layer (ENVO:00010504); material: water (ENVO:00002006), including particulate matter (ENVO:01000060) such as... | depth 5 m | reverse complement strand
GATAAACTAGGTTTTCTTATTTGTGGTCATAATGTAAAAAACTTTGATTTGCCTTATATGGGAAAAAGGATGGTTATAAATGGGATTAGTGTTCCAGACATTATACCCAACTATAAAATAAAACCTTGGGAGTCTAGGGTTTTGGACACTAAGGAGGTTTGGAACTTTAATTCTTACAGAGGGCTGTCCTCTTTAGAGTTGGTGTGTGCATCTTTAGAAATCCCAAATCCAAAGGACAATGAGGTAAATGGAGCAAATCTTCATTCTTTTTACTATAATGACGAGTCAAGTGAAAAAGATAAGATAGAAAAGATTAAGAACTATTGTGAAGAAGACGTTAAGTCATTAATAAATTTTGTTAAAAAAATAAAAAATAAATAGTATGGGAATTTTTGATAAGTTAAAGGACGCCAAAAATATGGCAAAAACAGTAAAGGAATTAGAAAAAATTATGGGGGACTCTAGTTTGAGTATGGAAGAACCAAATATAGATGACCTATATGAAAATATAAAAAACAGTACAGGAATTGACTTATCTGGTCTAGATGGTCTACCAGATAGTATGGCTCAAGACATGACTCAAAAAATACATGTAAAATTTATAAATGTGTCCTCTAACGAAGACCCTAAATTTAACCATAAAGACGATAGTGGATTTGATTTTAGAGCTAATTTACCAGAAGGTTCGGTAATATTAAAGTCACTAGAACGTAAATTAATACCCACTGGATTAAGTTACGAACTACCAGAAAATTATGAATTACAAGTTAGACCTAGAAGTGGTTTAGCAATAAAAAAAGGTATTACCGTTTTAAATACACCTGGAACTGTAGATTGTGGGTATAGGGGAGAAATAAAAATTATATTAATTAATTTAAGTTCTGAAGAAGTAACTATAAACCACGGAGATAGGGTCGCACAAGGAGTTGTGAATAATATCTTAAACGAGAATTGGGGTAAATTTGAACGGGTTGATGAGTTAGGTGGAAGTGAAAGAAATGATAAAGGGTTTGGTTCAAGTGGTGTAAAATGAGTTTAACTGTAATATATAGTACCCGTAAAAGAGATGAAAATTTTATAGATTTAATTAAATCTACATGTGGTGTTAAGGATGTTGAGATTCTAACCTATATTAACCCTAACGCCCAATCCCTAACTAGCATCTACAAAGAAGCTTTGGAGGAATCCTTAAATGAAATAGTATTATTTTGTCATGACGATATAGAATTCAATACTGTGAACTGGGGTAGGAAAATATTAAACCACTTTAAAAGAAACCCAGATTATGGGATAATAGGTGCTGCGGGTACTCGCCAATTAAGTGAAACAGGTAGATGGTGGGATGACTTTTCTAAAATGCATGGGCAGGTCTATCATAAAAACCAAGGTAATAAATGGTTATCCAAATACAGTAATTCAATAGGTAATAAATTACAGGATGTAGTTTTAGTGGATGGGTTATTTTTTGGTGTAAAAAAGAGTAATATAAAGGAGACCTTTGATTTAGATGTAGATGGGTTTCATTTTTATGATGTGACTTTTTGTATTAAAAATTATTTAAAAGATGTAAAAATAGGGGTATTTACTGACATAAAAATAACACATTTATCTATAGGTCAAACTAATGAGGAGTGGGAAAGAAATAGGGTTATTTTTGCGGAAAAGTATAAAGATTCTTTACCGTTAAATATTAAGAGAGTATTACATAAAGGTGAAAAATTAAATGTTCTTATTACTTGTATTAACTTTAATGATTATACGGGTTCTGAGTTATACGTATTTGAATTGGCAAAAGGCCTAATTAAGAATAATTGTAATGTCTCTATAATTTCTAATATCGGTGGAAATATATCACATATGGCTAAATCCTACGGCATTAATCTATATTCATTTGAAAACCCACCAGGTTATAAATTAGGTGATGGTGAGTGGATGGTAAATGATGAACAAGGTAAAGCTATTAAATCTAAAAAAGGTGTAATGTATAAAATAAAAGAGGTTAAATTTGATATTATACATGTTAATCACGCACAAATAACACAGAAATTAGTGGATATGTATCACCCATCCAGTGCTGTTTCAACAGTACATTCAGAAGTGATAGATTTAGAAAAACCAGTACCACACCCAAAAGTAAAAAAATATATCGCTATTAGACCAGAAATAAAAAAACATTTACAGGATAAACATAACATTAATGAAAAAGACATTAAAGTGGTATATAATCCAATAGACGGTGAAAAATTTAAACCAACCCAATCCGACACCAAAAATAAAAAACCAGTAGTTTTATTTGTGGGCACTATTGATTATCTTAGAAAGAATACCATCTTTGATTTAATTGATACTACGGAAGAAGAAGGAAAAGAGTTATGGATTGTTGGAAAAAAGAGAGATTCTTATTTGGATTATATAGACAGTCCTCATGTAAAGTACTTTGAGTCTACTTGGGGGATTGAACGGTATGTGAACCAATGTGATGAAACAGCAAGTATTCTACTTGGTAGAACCACTATAGAGGGATGGTTATGTGGTAAACCAGGTATAATCTACGATGTGGACGATACTGGATATATTTTAGGTAAAATAACTGAAAATCCACCTGATGACATTGATAAATTTAAAAATGTAAATGTAGCGAAAAAAATAAAAGAAATTTATTTAGACGTAATATAAAATGACAATAAAAAATACGTATAGTTTACTTCACGCGGGATTTGGTAATAATCTATATCAAATTGCTTTTACTTTAAAACAAAATCGTAAATATTATTCTGATATCCCATTAATTTCTATAAAAAAGGAGGATGTTAAAGACATAAAATTCCCAACTAATTTAATTTACACTATAAACCCATTAAAAGATTTATGTGAGTTCGGAGGGCACCCAGTAAACACAACTGATGAAGAGTTACCCACTAACTTTAAGGATATATTCCCAAATTTGAACATTATAAATGATAAAGACAAAATAAATAAAATATTTTCTAATTCTAATATTCTTCTTGAACAATCCCCACTAAACGAAAACCAGAATGACTTTTTTAGTGGTTACGCAAACCTTATAGAGAGAAGCACTAGTGGACTTAATTTTATTAATCACGGAGTATACTACAATCTAAGAAATTTTCATAATGAAATAACTCATATCCAAAAAAAACTACAACCCTCCAAGGTCATAGTAGATTATATTTCTAAAAAATATAAAAATATTTTAGAATACGAAAATACAAAAGTAGGTGTCCATTTAAGATTTGGTTACTCTGTGGATAATATTTTAAATCAAATAGTTAAGAAAAAAGAAATATTAGATATAATAGACTCTTATGATGAAACCAGTATTTTTGTAGTGTGTTCCGATAATATAGAAAAAGCAAAAGAATTATTAAAAAACATAGATAGAAGAATAATTTACATAGAAAATGAAACCATGTATGTAGATTTTTTCCTACTAATTAAGATGGACCACAACATATTAACTATGTCTACCTTTTCAGCTTGGGTGGCGTTACTTAATGATAGTGAAAATAAAAAAGTGTTTTGTCCTACAGAATTTGTAAATCTACATGGTAAAGGTTCACTTCCTTCTGATTGGGAATTATATTAAAACAAAAAGATATGAAAGAAAATATAATAAAATGGATAAAAGAGTACGCTAAAGATAGTAACATTAAATCTTTAGTTATTGGTATTTCCGGAGGGATAGATTCCGCATTAACATCGACATTATGTGCAGAAACTGGTATAAAAACACTAATTGTTTCTATGCCTATCCACCAAGACCCAACTCAACTAACCAGAGCTCGTAACCATATCGAATGGTTATGTGATAAATATGATAATGTTAATACATTAGAAAAAGATTTAACTCCTTTATTTGAGGAGTTTAAAGGGTTATTTAGCAAACATAATGCATTAGCCTTAGCCAACTCAAGAGCTAGACTTAGAATGACTACATTATATCAGATTGCTCAAATGAATAATGGTATAGTTGTAGGCACTGGAAATAAAATAGAGGACTTTGGTGTTGGGTTCTTTACAAAGTACGGAGATGGTGGAGTAGACATAAGTCCAATTGCGGATTTAATGAAATCAGAAGTTAGGGAATTAGCTAGAGAGCTGGGTGTATCTGATGAAATACTTAAAGCTTCACCTACGGATGGATTATGGGGGGATGATAGAACAGATGAGGACCAACTAGGTGCAACATATGATGAATTAGAATGGGCTATGGAATATATACATAGTCGTTACTATAAGGGGACTCTTGAATTAACTGCTAGACAACAAGAAGTACTTAAAATATATGAGGACAACAATAAAAAAAATAAACATAAAATGAATCCAATTCCCGTTTATTACCAAACTAAAAAAAATTATTAATTATGGAAAATATATCAATTATTGGTGTAGGTAAACTAGGTCTGTGTTTTTCCCTTAGTTTAGAAAAAGCTGGTTATAATGTAACCGGTATAGATGTGGTTGAGTCGTATGTGACTCAATTGAATAATAAAACTTTTAACTCTAATGAACCTGGGGTTAATAAAAGATTAAAAGAGTGTACTAATTTTACAGCAACTGTAGATTTAGAAAAAACACTAACTTCTAGTGTTATTTTTGTAATTGTAGCGACACCTTCTTTACCTAGTGGTAGATATGACCACAAACAACTAGATAGTGTTGTAGAAAAACTTATGGGATATGGCCCTAGAAAAGAACGTGTAGAACTAGTCATAAACGCAACTACGATGCCTGGGTATTGTGACGAGATTCAAAATAGACTTAAAGATTATAATTACTATGTAAGTTATAACCCAGAATTCATAGCTCAAGGGAGCATACTAAAAGACCAAGAAAATCCTGATATGGTTTTAATCGGTGGGAGGGACGATAACTCATGTAAAACAATAAAGGCTATTTATGAAGATATGTGTGATAATACACCGTATATCGCAGAAATGAACGCTTTAAGTGCCGAAATAACCAAACTATCCTTAAATTGTTTTTTAACTACTAAAATTTCTTTTGCGAATATGATTGGTGACATCTCAGAAAAGGTTGGGGGTGAAACTAGTAAAATATTGAACGCGATTGGTAGTGACAGTAGAGTAGGTAACAAATACCTGGGGTACGGTTATGGTTATGGTGGACCGTGTTTTCCTAGAGATAATAGAGCTTTATCTATTTTTGCTAATGATAATGAAATTGATGCGGTTATTAGCAAAGCTACCGATAAAATGAATGTAAAACATCTAGAGTACCAACTTAATATGTTCTATAGAAAAAATAGGACAGAGGACCCAATAGACATTTACGGTGTGACTTATAAGAAAGGGACGGATATTTTAGAAGAAAGTCAACAACTTAATTTTGCGTTAGGTTTAGTGGAATTAGGGTATGATGTAATTGTGCACGAATCATCACAGGTAATAGAAGAATTAAAAAAACTATACAATAATAAATTTAAATATGTCACAATCTAAAAAAATAATTTCATTTTCTTTGTGGGGGGAAGACGAGAAGTACACCATTGGTGCTATAAGAAATGTGCAGTTAGCTAGAAAAATATTTCCTGGTTGGATTTGTAGATTCTACTTAGGGACTTCTGTTCCTGACCATATCAGGGAGTCTTTAAAGACATCTAAAAATACCGAGGTAATTGAGATGAAAGAGGCTGGTGATTGGTCTGGAATGTTTTGGAGGTTTCTTCCGTGTTCCGAGGAAGATGTAGAAGTAATGATATCTAGAGACACTGATAGTAGATTAAGTAAACGGGAAAAATGTGCGATAGATGAATGGTTAGAGAGTGATAAAAATTTCCATATAATGAGGGACCATCCATGGCATGGTACTCAAATATTAGGTGGTATGTGGGGAGCGAGAAAAGGGGTCCTAAAACAAATGAAAGTGTTAATGGACGATTACGATAAAGGTGATTTTTGGCAGGTTGACCAAAATTTTCTCAAAGAAAAAGTTTACGCTTTAGTTAGGGACAATAGTGTTGTACATGATGAATTTTTTAATTATGAACCATTTAAAAAACCTTTTCCATGTCCTCGTGAAGACTTTGAGTTTGTCGGTGAAATATTTAGTGCGGTCGAAGAGTTCGTACCTGAAAATAGAGATGTAATTAAAAGATATATAAATACGATTAAACGATAATGAGAATAGTAATAATACAGGAAAAAGGAAGACATTTAAAAAACCAAAATTTTAGAGAAGCTTTAAATTTCCAACGTGCTTTAGAAAGTATAGGTGTTGATTCTTTGGTTTGGGGCTTAAATTACGACACATTCTCTAAACCTTTAGAGGAGATAATAAAAAAGGAAGACGTTATTTTATTATTAGAAGACTATGAGGTCAATGGGTGGATTCCTAATCTAACTGCCTTTAAAAATCTTAAACTTTACTGGTCAAGAGACTCTCATTGTGTTCCCCAGGCACATGTTAATACTTGTAGAAAACATAATATAGATATAGTTTTAAATGCTATACAACATCACCAAGATTATTTTAAACCTACCAAAACTTACTGGTTTCCAAATGCCTACCCACATGATTTAATCTACCCCATAAATGAAATCCCTCAAGTTAACGATATCGGTTTTTGTGGGAATTATTTAAACAGGAAAGAATGGGTAGATACAATCAACACTAAATTTAATATTAAGACCGATATATTTGTTATTGGTGATGACATGGTTAAAGCGGTTAACGGATATAAAATACATTTTAATAGAAATATATCTGATGATATAAATTTTAGAACATTCGAAACGATGGGGTGTGATACATTATTATTTACTAATTATACACCAGATTTAGATAAATTATTTGATATTGAAAAACACATGGTAGTTTATAAAGATAAGGTTGATTTATTAGAAAAATTAAAATATTATTTAGATAATGAAGAAGAGAGATTAAAATTAAGTAAATCTGGATATGAATGGGTTAAAACTAACCATACCTTCATTAATAGAGCGAAAGAATTAATTAATATAATAAAAGAAAACATATAATGGCATCCTATATAGTAAGTAAATTAGACGAAACTACCGTTGGTGGACTGGGTCATCTTTTTGATGATATTGTAACTTCCTATATCCTATCAGAAGTTTTTGACTTAGAACACCTACATTTTCCTTTTCAGAATTGTCCTTCACATGTTTTTACACAATGGGAGGAATTTTTTAATTTTGGTAAGGGTGAGAAAAACTACCATAACTTTAATAAGGAAGGTCATAAAATAATAAAACTAAAGACCAACAGAGGCACCTTTAAAAGTTTTACCTTTGAGGAATTAGAGACGGTATTTTCAGATGGGGAAGATAATACTATATATGAAATTACTGAAAACTCAAGAGTATGGATTAATGAGTTATATTCTTGGGAGAGGGAAGGAAAGGTTGAAGAGGGAACTTACTGGAGGGTTATAAATAAATTAAGAGCTAAAATACAACCTTTATATCGTGAGAGTACATCTATCGAGGTCGCTATACATATTAGAATCGGTGCTGGTACATGGTGTGCTCTTGATGACCAAATAAGTTATATTAATTTCATTTTAAGTAAACTTCCAACAAATTACAACTATACCCTGTACGGTAAGGGGACACCACAAAATGAAAATTACATTAAAGAACAACTTAGTGAACATAATTTAAATTTTGATTTTGATTCAAGAGATGACATTGCTTTTATTAAAATGATAAATAGTAATATATTAATTGCGGGCAGAAGTAGGTTCACTAGAGTAATAGGTTTATTTCAAGAGGGGATTAAGATTTATCAAAGAGGTGAATTAAGACCACCTTGGTGGAAACAATCTTTAGATGGGGATATGAGTAAAAAATATAATGTTGGTAATTATCTGGAAATTAGAGATAAGAAAGAATGGTTGTCAGTGGATGACGAATTTAATTATGACGAGGAACAATTAAAAATAATGTTAGGTTCGTTAAAAAAAGACGAGGATACAGTTACAGTTTTAATTCCAGCATATAATGAAGAAAAAAATATTAAAACTAGTATTAAAAGTGTTTTAAGTCAGACACACCAAAATTTTAAAATTATAGTATTAGATGATAACTCTGTGGACAACACTATAAACACCATCAAATCTTTAGATGACCCAAGAATTACCATATATAAAAATAAAGTTAATATGGGTAGAGGGTTTAATAGAAATAAACTTATGGGTCTTTCTACCACTAAATTATCTTGTTGGCTCGATGCTGACGATAAAATGTTACCTGAAAAGTTAGAAAAACAGGTAAAATATTTTAAAGAAAATACAGACTGCACTTTCTTGGCTACTCGTATGTTTGACGTATACCCAAACGGGGAAGTAAAAGGAGAGGGAAGTAACACTAAATTAATGGTGGACGCCCTTACAGATAAAACCATTATGTCACATAACCCAATAAACAACCCTACGGTTATGTTTTTAACAACAATAGGGAATAAGTTAAAATATAAAGAAGAAATGAAGGCAGAAGAAGATTGGGATTTTTGGAAAAGATTGTACTCTTCGGGAGAAAGGGTGGCCTGTTTGGAGGACCTTCTTTTATTTTACACTATAAATAACCACACTGTCTAATGAAAATTCACTTATTCTATACCAATAATAAAAAAGGGGGCCCAGGAAAAGTAATAAAGAATTTAAGGAGTGGGTTAGATTTGTTAGGTGTTACTTATTCAGTCAATACACCTTATGACCAAATTAATGATGAAGATAAATTATTTTGTTTACAAGAAAATGATATTTTAAAAACACCCCTATCTAAAAGATGTGTGGTAGGTCCTAATATTTGTGTAATACCACCTGAAAATAAAGCTATAAGTAATGGTAACTATAAAAAAATTGTAGTACCTTCTGAATGGATTAAAAAAATGTGGTCTCCCTGGGTTGCTGATAATGATATGGTGGTTTGGCCTGTAGGTGTAGACACTGAAGAATTTAAACCTAGTGATGAGGAAAAAACACTAGATTGTATTTTGTATTATAAAAACCGAGACGGTCAAGATTTAAATAAGTGTGAATCTTTTCTACAAGATAAAGATATGAAGTATGTAACTATACAATATGGTACATACAATGAAGAAGATTTTAAATTTTATATGCGTAGATGTAAATTTTGTTTTATGTTAGATAATACTGAAAGTCAGGGGTTAGCTACATTGGAAATTCTATCCAGTGGGTTACCTATTTTTGTCTGGGAAACTACCACCTTAATTAACCCACATTATCCACAAATTAGGTGTGACGCTACTTCGGTACCTTACTGGGATGATAGATGTGGGATGAAGTATTTTGGTGGTAACCAGTTACAAAACAAATTTAACCAATTTTTAAATGACTTAAACTCGTACAACCCTAGACAATATGTAAAAGAAAATTTAGATTTAATGGTTCAAGCACAAAAATTAATAGAGTTATAATATGAAAACAATAGTAATAACAGGGTCAAACGGACTGGTGGGTTCAGAGTCAGTCAAATTCTTTCTAAAGAAGGGGTTTAAAGTACTAGGAATAGATAATGATATGAGGAGTTATTTTTTCGGTAAGGAGAGTAGTACTTTACCTATTCTAGAAGAATTAGAAAAATTAAAAAACTATGAACATTTTAATTTAGATATTAGAGACCACAATAAAATAAATCAATTATTTAAGACACACTCTAAAGATATAGTATTGGTGATTCACGCTGCGGCTCAACCGTCTCATGACTGGGCAGCAAAAGAACCACACACAGATTTTACAGTTAACGCTAATGGTACTTTAATACTACTAGAAGCTACTAGAAAATTCGCTAAAGAAGCTACATTTATATTTACATCAACCAATAAAGTATATGGTGACACCCCAAATACATTACCACTATTAAAATTAGATAATAGATTAGAATTACCTAAATCACATATTTTTTATAGTGGTATAGATGAAAGTATGTCCATAGACCAATCTAAGCATAGTATCTTTGGAGCTTCTAAATTGGCCGCGGACATATTAGTCCAGGAATATGGGAAGTATTTTAATATGAATACCGTTAGTTTTAGAGGTGGGTGCTTAACTGGTCCAGCACATAAAGGTGCTGAATTACACGGATTTTTAGCTTATATAATTAAGGCTGCTGTAAATAAAATACCCTATACTATATTTGGGTATGAGGGAAAACAAGTAAGAGATAATATCCATAGTTACGATTTAGTTAACGCATTTTGGCATTTTCACAATAATCCAAAACAGGGGGAAGTTTATAATATAGGTGGTTCCAGAGTAAACTCCATATCAATGTTAGAAGTAATAGAAAAGTTAAATAACGATTTTGGTCATTCTTTAGATTATACCATATCGGATAAAGCTAGAGAAGGTGACCACAAATGGTACATTTCTGATGTTAGCAAGTTTAAAACCCATTACCCAGGATGGGGTTATAAATATTTAATAGATGAAACTATAGAGGACATAGTAAAAGCTAATATAAAATGATTGTAGTTAAGTTAGCGGGTGGAATGGGAAACCAAATGTTTCAATACGCTTTAGGTAAACTTAATGCTATGAAATACAATAAAAAACTTATTTTAGATTTAAGTTTTTTATTGGACAGGAATCAAGGGTCTAATTTCACATACAGAGACTATGATTTAGATATTTTTAAGTTGGGTGTGGAAACTGTTGATTCGGTTAACTTAGATGATACTTTTGTTACAGTAGTTGAACCCGGTAACCATTTTATCAACCAACAATTTACTAATTTATATGACCACATATCTAAGGATAAGAACATTTATATTAGTGGTTATTTTCAAAAACACGAATACATTAAAGATATTAGAAATGACCTGTTAATTGACTTTGCTATAACAGATAAAATAGAAGAGACGTCAAAAAAACTACTATCAGAAATAAACACAACTAACTCCATTTGTATTAACATTAGAAGAGCAGATTACGTAACCAATAAAAACATGACTGCTTTCCACGGGGTATATGGAAAAAATTACATAGATAATGGAATGTCAATAATTACTGATAAAGTAGATTCTCCACACATTTTTATATTTTCTGATGATATGAAATGGTGTAAGGATAATTTAACTTTTGATTATCCCCATACATTTGTAGACCATACTCATAAAGGGAGAAAGTTTGGCCAATATTTATTTTTAATGTCCAAATGCAAACACTTTATAATACCTAATAGTAGCTTTGGTTGGTGGGCAGCTTGGTTATGTGAAAATAAAAATAAAATAGTTATAACACCTAGTAAGTGGTTCCAAGACCCTAATATGGTAACCCAAGGACTAAAACCAACAGATTGGATTTCAGTGTAGGATAAAAAAAATAGAGATGGTATTGTGGACTATGTCCAATAATGTGATATAATATTAAAGAGGGATAAACTATAAAAAATGAAGAGTACAAAAATAAAAAAATTACTGGTTACTGGTGCTGGTGGGTTCATCGGGTCCAATATGGTACAATACTTACTAAATAACACCGTATATGATGTTATAGGGGTTGATAGTTTTGAAAATGGTACACATAATAAAGAATTTATAGAGTCTTTAGATAAGGCAGAGGATAGATTTACTTTTAATTGTCAAAATTTTATAGATGTAGATTTAACTGATGTGGAAGTCGTATTTCATTTTGCCGCTACTCCCCGAGTTTCCTATTCTGTAGAACAACCACTACTTACCAATGAAAATAATGTAACTAACACGTTAATACTTTTAGATAAGTGTGTAAAAAATAAAATTAAAAGATTTGTGTTTAGTTCATCTAGTTCTGTTTATGGTGATGTGGAAAATTTCCCTACTTCTGAAACTGAAGAAACGGGACCAATCTCACCTTACGGATTACAAAAATTAACAATAGAAAAATATTGTAAACTTTACTCAGATTTATATAATCTGGATACTGTAAGTTTAAGGTATTTTAATGTCTATGGGCCTAACCAATATTCGGATAACGCGTATGCCACTGTTATTTGTGCATGGATTAAAGGTTTTATAGAAAACACACTTATAAGATTAGATGGTACTGGTGAACAAAGTAGAGATTTCTCTTATGTGGAGGATGTATGCCAAGCAAATTATTTGGTTGGCCTTTATAAGGATAAATTAAAAGGGGACGTATATAATGTTGCACATAACAGTAATACCACACTCAATGAACTACTAGACATTATTAAAACTTTAAGTTCAAATAAAGATTTACCTATTGATAAAAAAGATAACTTTAGGGTTGGGGATGTTTTTAAAACTCATGCGGATATTGATAAAATTAAAAAATTAAATTTTATACCTAAAACTCACATAAAAGAAGGTGTGGAATTAACTTATAGCTGGTACAAAACTATTTTAAAAAAATATAAAAATGGTTAAAATAAATATAGACGAAAGGTATTCCGCAGAAAAAGAGATAAGAAAAGATGTTGACCCTTACCTCGCGTTTTATGAATGTTTCAACCATACTTTTAATCTTAGTGAGGTTGAGTCTGTCTGTGATATAGGTTGTGCGACTGGCCACTTAATGTTTTTCTTAAAAGAAAGACATGGTATAGACGTTAAGGGGTACGAATACTTTGATTTCCATAAAAATTCAGAATTTTGTCAACCTTTAATTAAAGATGATATAGAGATACTGGATATTAGAGACCCTTTACCTGACACAGTAAAAAAATACGATATAGTTAATTGTACGGAGGTAGGAGAATACATTGACCCTGATTACGCTAATACATTAATAGAAAATTGTAAAAAATTATCCAAAAAATATATAGTATTTACCTGGTCCTCACCTAGTGGTAAAAATTCAAGACATACCGACCAACTTTCACAACACCTTAATCCGTTACCTAGAAAAAAATACATAGACTTATTAAGGTCACACGGACTGATAGAAAATATGGAATTAACTGCAAAATTTCTTATAGAGAGTAGAGTTAAAGCTAAACTATATTCTTGGTGGAAAGAGAGTTTTATAATATGGGAAATAAAATAAAATGTACTTAGAAAAATATAAAATATCAGAAACTGTTAATAATGACCGAAATCCGTGTTTTAATAATGAAGGCACCTACCCATATTTCCAAGAAGAATTAGAGGGGTTTAAATCTTTTTTAATTAGTATGGTTAATAATAAACAGTCCTCCACTTTTTACAAATTTGGTGATGGTGATTATAGGTTTTTAAAACAAGACCCTACAGGTAGTGCCGCACCAGGAAAAAGAGCTTTAAGTAAACCTTACGACCAGATTAATCACCAACAATTTACAGAAGGTGCTCAAAAATGTGATTACTATACCTGTGAAATATACCCAGAAAATAGAGATATGTTTTATAAGGTTATTAATAAAAATATTAATTATCCCGCTGAATATGGATACGGGTTAGTAGCTAATAAATGGTTTTTTAAGACTTTCAAAGGAAAAATAGGTTTAATAGGTGCGGATAAAAAAATAGAATTAATAAAGTCTTTAATGGTCTACCCTGAATATCACGATTATTTAGGTTTGGATTCATTTAATGATTACATAAAAGTCCCACAAAGATTTGCTTGCGACGATTTAGAGGCAACAGAAAAATTTGTGGGTGAACAATTAAAAAACTCAACCTCTGATATATTTTTACTTGGTATTGGTCATGTAAAATCAGGGTTATTGCACACTTTAAAAAAATATAAAAAAGCTGTCTACCTAGATGTGGGGAGTTCGATTGACGCATTAGCGGGAATCATAGAAATAAATCGACCTTACTTTGGTGATTGGGTTAATTTTCAAACAAGAAAATTTGACTATAGGACATTAGATTTCCTAAACTACCAAGGACAAGGTAAACACAAAATATTAGACTAATGGGAAATATAATATATTTTTGTCACGTACCAAAAACAGCTGGAAACTTTATTTTAGATAGTTTAAGGACTCAAGATATTATGGGTATAGTAGATGGTGGTCATCTTCACCGTTATAGTGACCATTTACCGTATACTGGAGTTAATGTAACTTGTGTAAGAAATCCTTTTGACCTTTTAGTGAGTATATACTTCCATGGGGAAGCTGGGTTTGCACATATTAATAGAGTTTATAATTTAACTTCTTTTGAAGAATTTATTAAATTTTACTGTTCTAACTCTTCTTTTCCTAAATTAACACATTTTTGGCCTTTTAATAATTCCCTTTATGACTCGATTTTTGATAATGATGGTAACCCATGTGTGGGTTATTGTATACGATTTGAGAGATTAAAAGAGGGGATAGTGGAGTTGGGTTTCCATAATGGTATAGACTTTGATACGGAAGGTGATTTTTATAAAAATACCTCGATTGCTAGACCATCAGGTTCTGGTGGAGATTATAAGAATTTTTATAATGATGAGTTAATTGAATTGGTTAATAAAAAATGTGATAGGGAATTAAAGTTATTTAATTACGATTTTAACGGACCTAAAGATAATAAAAGTTTACTAGTCTTTTAAATATGTTAATACTAAGTAATAAAAATAATATAAATAAATGTGCATTAGTCACTGGGGGAGCTGGTTTTATAGGTTCTAATATAGTAGATGAATTAATTACATTAGGGTGGCACGTAAAAGTAATTGACAACGAGTCAGCTGATACCCATGATTCATTTTACTGGAACCCTAAAGCGGAAAACCACAAATTAGATATAAGTGATTATAATAGTATTAAACATTTATTTGAGGGTGTTGACTACGTGTTTCATTTAGCCGCGGAATCTAGAATACAACCAACATTAGACAACCCATCGTTAGCTTGTGAAGTAAATTTTTTAGGAACTTGTAACATTTTAAATGCTTGTAAAGAATATAATGTAAAAAGAATGTTATACTCGTCTAGTAGTTCAGTTTATGGTTTATCAAATACCACACCATATAATGAAGAAATGAAAACTAATTGTTTAAACCCATATTCTGTAAGTAAATTCGCAGGAGAAGAGTTATGTAAGATGTATTATAATTTATGGGGTGTAGAGACTGTCACATTTAGATACTTCAATGTCTATGGTGATAGACAACCACTAAAAGGACAATATGCTCCAGTAGTTGGGTTATTTTTAAGACAAAAAGACAATAATTTACCTATGACTATAGTGGGGGATGGTCTACAAACTAGAGATTTTACAAATGTGAAAGATGTGGTAAATGTAAATATATTAGCGGCTCAAAGTACTAATAAGGATGTCCTAGGTGAAATTATAAATATAGGTACTGGAAGAAGCTTTTCTATTTTAGATTTAGTTGATATTATTAAGGGAGAGTCGGTACATATACCCGCTAGACTAGCTGAAGCAAGGGAAACAGTAGCGGATATTAGTAAAGTAAAAAAATTATTAGGTTGGTCACCAACAATAAAATTAGAAGATTATTTAAAAAAACAACAAAAATGAAAAAAGCAGTAGTATTAGGAGCCGGTGGTTTTATCGGTAGTCATATGGTAAATAAACTAAAAAAAGAAAATTTCCATGTGGTTGGTGTGGACCTTAAAAAACCAGAATTTTCCGAGACCCAAGCGGATTTGTTTGTGGTCGGTGATTTAAGAGACCCACAGTTAGTGTCAAAAGTAATTGGTCCAGACATAGATGAATTATATCAGTTCGCTGCAGATATGGGTGGAGCTGGATTCGTATTTACTGGAGAAAACGATGCAGATATAATGCATAACTCGTCTTTAGTAAACCTAAATGTAGCTCATGAGTGTGTTGTAAAGAAAGTTAAGAGGGTATTCTACTCTTCATCAGCATGTATGTACCCCGAACATAACCAAATGGACCCAGACAACCCAAATTGCACTGAGGACTCGGCTTATCCAGCGTATCCTGACTCAGAATATGGGTGGGAGAAATTATTTAGTGAAAGAATGTTTTTAGCGTTCGCGAAAAATAAAGGATTAGAAATGAGAATAGCTAGATACCATAATATATTTGGCCCTGAAGGTACTTGGGAGGGTGGTCGTGAAAAGGCTCCCGCTGCTATGTGTAGAAAAGCAGCTTTAGCTAAAAATTATGAATCGATTGAAGTATGGGGACCTGGTAATCAAACACGTTCATTTTTATATATTGATGAATGTATTGAAGCTACTTTAAGATTAATGAGGTCTGACTGCACAGAACCATTAAATATAGGTTCTGAAGAAATGATATCTATAAATGATTTTGCTAAAATGGCTATAGATGTATCTGGAAAGAATTTGGATATACACAATATAGATGGTGAAAACTTTATAAAAAAATATGGACATAAATGTCCAATAGGTGTAAATGGAAGAAATTCTGACAATACTTTGTATTACAAAAATATTGGGTGGAAAGTTTCCAAACCATTATTAGATGGGATGGAAAAAACATATCAATGGATAAATTCAGAAATTAATAAAAATAAATAATGGAAATTAAAAGAATCGGTATAGTAGGTCAAGGGTTTGTGGGGAGTGCTGTAAGAGAAGGGTTAAAACCATATTTCGATATAGTAACTTATGATAAATTTAAATCCACCGAAACTGATAGTACATTACAAGACGTTGTTAATAAATGTAAAATAATATTTATCTGTCTACCAACACCTATGACCGAAGATGGTGAATGTCATACAGAAATAGTAGAGGAGGTTGTAAAAGAGATTCATACAATTTGTGATTTAAATGATTATTATAAAAATGAACAAAGGATATTAATTATTAAATCAACTATCCCACCAGGGACAACTAAAAGACTTCAGGCATCATTTCCTGGTGTAGATTTGGTTTTTAATCCTGAGTTCTTAACCGAAGCAAATGCCATACAAGATTATAAAAATCAAAATAGAATAATATTAGGTGGTCTTAATAAGGTGACGGCAAAAATAAAACCAATATTTAGTAGGTCGTTTCCCACCGCTCATATTATTAAAACAGACTCAACTTATGCTGAGATGGTTAAGTACGTTACTAATTGTTTTTTAGCTACTAAAGTGTCTTTTGCGAATGAAATGTACCTTATATGTGGGGGGTTAGATATTGACTACGATAAAGTAATGGAATATGCTAAACATGATACTAGATTAGGTTACTCTCATTGGGACGTTCCTGGACCTGACGGTGATTTCGGTTATGGTGGACATTGTTTTCCTAAAGATTTAATGGCTTTACGTTATGTCGCTAGTAACTTTAGTGAACCAGTAAAGACATATATGTTGGATGCAACCAAAGATATAAATGATTTTGTAAGAACTAAGAGGGACTGGGAGAAAATGGAAGGAAGAGCTATAATAACTAAAAAAGAAATGACGAATGGGTAGAAAAAGTAAAAAGTTATCTAGAGAAGAACAGGCGGAAGTAGAGGAGTGGATTTATCAAAATAACACAGAAGAGACTAGAATGACTGACACTATGACCATAAGGGTTAAGTGTAAAACAGAAAATCAAAAAGTTTTAGTGAATTCAATAAAGAATAACGAAATGACTATTTGCTCTGGTCCAGCTGGTTCTGGTAAAACTTTTTTAGCTTGTGCAGAAGCTTTAAGGTTAATTAAACGTAATGGTAAATACAAAAAGATTGTTATTGTTAAGTCGGTAACTACACTTAAAAACGAAGAAATAGGATTCTTAAAAGGTAATCTACGTGAAAAAATGGAACCGTTTATGTTTTCTTTTGTCCATAACTTCGAAAAAATTGTGGGTCAGTCTATAACTTCTAGATTAAGGGAATTAAAAACCATAGAGGAATTACCTATCGCGTATATGAGGGGTATTAATCTGGATAGGTCAATTATCATAATAGATGAGGCCCAAAACATTTCACAAGAAAACATAAGAACTATAATGACTAGACTTGGGAAAGATTCTAAAATGATATTTTTGGGTGATGAAAGACAACAGGATTCTAAGGGTGGTAATGGATTAACATTCTTAATGGAACACTTTGGTGACATAGAAGAGATTGGGTGTGTACAATTTACCAAATCAGACGTTGTAAGAAACCCATTAATAGCTAAAATAGAAAGAGTTTTTGATTCTTTACAACATAATAAAAATTAGTAGTTTTACCATATGAAAAATATATCCATACACATAAACGGTACCCTTAGAGATGTTATAACTAAATTTAAAATGGTATATGAAAAATACACCCAAAAAGACGCCCCTGAAGAAATAGAGGATTTGGAACTTCTTAAGTACTTTGACTTTAAAGATGAAGAAGAATTATTAAGTTTTATGTATGAAGAATGCCCTATGGAAATTTTTGGACACGCTAGAGAAGTTTCAGAAAATAGTTTTGTAAAACTAAATGAATTTTACAAAAAATATAGAGACTTATATAACATTAAATTAGTTTCTGATGAGGTTGAAAAATCTAAACCAGCTACTTTATTTTTTTTAGCGAAATACGGGTGCTTAATTGATAAGATAGAGTTTTATGGATTAGGTAAAGAAAAAGAGATGTGGGAAAATACTGATATATTTGTTAGTTCCGATTCAAATATATTGGATATTAAACCCAAAAATAAAAAAACAATAAAAATATCTAATGATTTTAATGTTAAAAGTAGTGGTGATTTTGTAGTTACCACTATAAATGAATTAAATGAATTAGATTTAAAAGAATAATTATATGAAAAATTTAGAAATAGTATCAGGGTCTCAACTGTACGTGGATGTAGACGAACTTTTAAGAGAAATACAAGTTATACAGGAACAAAATGACACAACAATTAACGCTCCTAAGTATGAAATATTGCGTTTAATGATTGATGTCTTATTAACACAACATGAAGAAGTAGATACTGAAATGGGAATTTATGGCTTAAACAAAGCTTCAATTCCCTTCAAAATTGCTTATAATACACTAATAAACTATAATATTTTAAAAGAAAATTAATAATGGACCAACAACAACAAAACCAACCTACATTAGAAGAAACAATTGAAAAAATTGAACAGTCTATCAAGGACTTGGAATCGAAAAATAATAAGATATTTTTCTTAACACAAGACACTAAGGGAACTCAAAGAGCTTCCGTTGCAATAAATTACCAATTTGTAAAACTACTAAAGGATTCTGGGTATAACGCTTCTATTCTACATGAAAAAGATGACTATGCTGGAGTTGGGGAGTGGTTATCAGAAGAATACACTTCTTTACCCCACACTTCTATTGAGAGTGGGGACTTACAAGTAGGCCCACAAGACCTATTAATCATACCTGAGGTATTTGGTCATGTAATCGAACAAACTGTAGATATGCCTTGTAAAAGAGCTATATTCTGTCAATCCTATGACTACATATTTGAAATGTTACAACCAGGTGCAACATGGGCTTCTTTAGGAATAGACACAGTTATTACTACCTCTGAAGCAAGTAGTGAATACATTAAATCTATATTTCCTGGCGTAGAACCAATTGTTATTCCGTTATCCATTCCTGAATATTTTAAAACTGACGAAAAACCAAAAAAACCAATAGTTTCTATTCATACTAGAGACCATAGAGACACTATGAAACTTATAAAAAGTTTTTATGTGAAGTACCCACAATATAGATGGGTTACTTTTAGAGATTTACGTGGTTTAACTAGAAAAGATTTTGCTTCTGCTTTAGGAGAATCATGTGTGGCGGTATGGGTTGATGACGTATGTGGTTTTGGTACTTTTCCGTTAGAATCTATGCAGTGTGGTACTCCGTTAATCGCAAAAGTACCTAACCTTAAAATAGATTGGATAAATGAAAAAAATGCAATCTGGACCTATGAACTAAATCAAATGGTAGACATGGTTGGGGCGTACTTAAAATCTTGGTTGGAAGACTCTATTCCTGAAGAACTATATATGGAAATGGATAAAACATTAGAGCCGTACACAGAGGCACATGAGTCGTCTGCATTACTATCATTTGTGGAAAAAGTTAACGCTGATAGAGTAACTGAGTTAACTATATCACTAAATAAAATAAAACCTATCGAGGAACCTATAAAACAATAATAACTATGACAAATAATAATAATAATTTAAACGATATCACAGTAATCATGCCTATACATAATGTAGTGGCTGGTGATTTTGAAACCTATTTTGAGAAAGCAATAAAAAGTTTACATGAAAGTACTGTTACACCAGAGCAAATATTACTAGTCCATTGTGACTGTCCTGGTGTTAAAGAATGGTTAGATGCCTATAAAGGATTTGGTGACTTACCTATTAAACTTATTTTAAACACTTATGACCCATCGTTCCAACATCAGATTAATGAAGCGGTAAAACATGTAGAAACTACATGGTTTTCCATATTAGAATTTGATGATGAATATTCTAAAATTTGGTTTAAGAATGTAAAAGAATATATAGAAGCGTATGATGACGTATCAGTCTTTTTACCTATAGTTGTGGATGTAAATGAGAAGGGAGAATTTTTAAATTTCACTAACGAGGCGTTGTGGGCAATGAGTTTTACTGATAAATTAGGTTATTTAGATAATAACGCTCTACTACAATACCAAAACTTCCAATCAAGTGGTATGGTTATTAAAAAAGAAGTTTTTGACGAGGTAGGTGGATTTAAAGGTAATATGTTATTAACTTTTGTATATGAATTTTTCTTAAGAGCAACATATAATGATGTTAAAATTTTAACGGTCCCTAAGTTAGGTTACAAACACACTAATATGAGAATGGAATCTTTATTCTGGAGTTACCGTTTTAAAGAGAACCATATAATTGAGCCAGAAGCTGCGAAATTTTGGGTAGATTCGGCTAAAAAAGAGTATTTCTTTAAAGATGACAGACAAATAAACTTTATACCACAAAGTGCTTAATAATGGGGAGAAAACCTGGGGCAAATAGAGTTTATTTCGGTATACCTCAAGAGGAGTGCGTTAGGGTTTTCTTAACAGCTTCTACTTTTGAGACTAGACATAGAATATATAAAGATTGTCTTCACGCTCCATTAACTAAGATGATTGATAGTATTATTAGAAGGTATAAACTATATAGAAAGGACTGGGAGTTCAGAGATATTCACGCTGATACTTTATCCTTTTTAATTACTAAAGCAGAAAAATTTAAACCAGAAAAAGGTAAAAAAGCCTATTCTTATTTCGGTACTATCTGTAAAAATTATTTGATGGCACAATTAATTAAGGACCAGAAATTAATGACACGAAATATATCATATGAAGACATTTCTCATAGTGTCCAACAACGACCAGAAATGTTATATACTATGGCGGAAGAAAAGGTAGAACCTAATGTGATAGTAAACCAACTAGTAGGTAAGATAGAGGACTTTATGTCTGAAAATAAATTAAATGAGAACGAACAAAAGATTGGTGATGCCTTAGTTGAAGTATTCACTAATTATGAAAGGGTTTTTGAAGGTGGTACTGGAAATAAATTTAATAAGAATTTAATTCTACTGAATTTACGAGAAATGACCAATATGAATACCAAGGAAATTAGAGCGGCTTTAAAAAAATATAAAATGGTATATGAAGAACTAATTTCTAAATTTAGGGAGTAAACGATACTCAAAATATTTATCTGTATATAAAAGAACTAAAAATACAACTAAAATGCCAAGACCAAAGAAAAAACAGATAAAATTAGAAGAGGAAAGTGTACTCTCCCTATTCCAAGAAATATATAACGAGCTAGTAGAACAGAGAAACACGGCTATTAGAATTCAAAATAAAATGTTAGGATTTATGAAGGACGCGGATGACCTAACATTGTTAGGCCCTGTTATTAAAGAGCAACAAAAAATTATAGATTCTACAATAGAAAAAAAAATACAGTTATCCAAACTGCAGTCAGGATTGGTCATGAAGGGTGGTACAATTAGTAGTGATGATACTACTCTAAGTTTAGATGATAGGGAGATGTTAAATACCCTAATCAATAAAAGTAATGACGAAGAGGGGTCTTCAAAAAACTATAACCTATAATGGCAAATCAAGAAAATAAAGGTAAGATAGTAAAGGATTTCCAATCTAAAATTGCGTTTGTTAAATCAGAAGCTGCGGTTAAAAAAGACAATGCCCTTAAAAATCTAATGTCTTCTTATGATTCCATAAAAGATAAATCTGACGATATGATACCTTATCTTATTGATTTATTAAAAATAGGTGAAGGGAATGAAGCGGTTACAAGATTAAGAAAAAAATTAACATCTGGAATCGATAAAATGGGCCCTGAGTTAAAAGAGATAATCTTTGAGGAGGCTCTGAACTTCCTTAACTGTAACTTAGATTTTACCCTAGACCAAAATGTTCCACTATATGTTAAAGTAAAAACTGTAGATTTATTTAGAACTCTAAAAATAGACCCTAGTACGGGTGGTGGAAAACAATTATACGAAAAAACACCTATAGCCCCAGGTATAGCCCCATTCTCAATGGATAGGGAATTACATCATAGGTTGTCGGTTGGTGTTGCTACCCAATCCTATTCTTCAAATTATGGTGTAGACTACCAAGGAGGGTCTTTAAATGAACTATTCGATATGGAGTACGTGGGGTTTGATGGTGCTGGTAATCCTGGAGATTTTTTTAAATGTACACCAAAAGCCAATGTTTCTGGTGGGGACTATAAAATTACTGAATTTTTAAGAGATTATTATAATAGTATAGAAATGTTTCAAAAACCTAATTTTATAGCTGCTATTTTTGAAAGTTTAACTGGTTCCTTGTCCGTACAAGTGGGTAAATCATCTGAACAACTGAATATGGAAGGAAAATTTGGTAAATTCTTAAAACGATTAATGGGTATATGTGATGACACAAATAATGATGTTGATGTGTCAGCGGTGGGCCACTTAGAAGAAGATGGTGTGGATGATAGCTTTTTCGAGTTTGACGCTCAAGACCTTAGAGAAATACAGGATGAGACCGATTTAAAAATGAAGGGTCTAATTAAATTTACAGACTGTACTAATATTGAGAAGCCGGTGGATGTAAACGCTATAAACGCTGGAATACAATCTTTAATAGATGAAAATAATAGTAGTGTTTCTGATATTAAAGTAGATAATTTAATAGACGAGACTCTTTTAAATCTAAACATTAATATTCCATTACCCCAAATAAAAGCGGAGTTCGATACTAATGTATTTAAAAACCTACCTAAAATTATTATGGGGTTATTAATAAAACCTAAAGTTTTATTACCTATAGGTATTTGTGCTAAATCTTTACAGAACGATTTTGATAGTGTAAATCTACAAGAATTTATGAAGGACTTTAAAAGAATGGTAAAACGTATATTAAAAAGAATAATAGACTTAGTTATAACAATAATAATGGCTGAAGTTAAAAGAGCTATTTTAAAGATTGTAAGTATAATAATTCAAAAAGTTGTAGGTGAAAAATTTGCAAAACAAATTGCCATAATCCAATCATTAATAAATATTTTAATGCAAATATTACAACTTCTTGATGACTTTGCTAATTGTAGGAATGTTCTAAACCAATTGTTTAGGTTATTAAAAATACCTAATATTCCTGGTGGTGTTAGTATTCCTATGCCGTTATTGTTTGCCACATCCATTAGACCTGGATTTAGTGATACTAAAGCCTTTATGGGGGTATTAGAAAAATACCAAGAAATGGGATTACCAACTGGTGATTTACCCGATGGGTCCCCTAACCCTATGTTAATGTTAGAATACCAAAGAATAAAAGCTGTCGAGTCAGAAAGGAGTATGAATTCGGTTGTTAAATCCGTAAATTACCCTATGACAGTTGCAACACCGAGTGGTCCAGGAGTAGCTGCCCCTGGAACAATAACCGGTTTAATAGCGTAATTATGGATAGAGAAAAATTAAATAAAATAATTAATAATTACCGAGAAAGTAGTAATGGTGATTTAGAAAATGTTAGAAAAATTTTAAAGGAGGATTTTGATAATACCAAAAAAGATGTAATTAACTTAAGTTATTATTTAGATAATATTAAAGCTCACTATGAAAAAATTAATGAAGAAATAAAAAAAAGATTAACTAATGTCTAACCCACCCCCTAATTTTGTTGAAGATATAATTAAGTTTGGCGTTTGCGTCAATAACGACGACCCATTACAGATTGGTAGAATCCGTGCGGTAATAGATACAGAACAAACTCAGGGTTCCCCAATAGATGAGATAGATGAAGATGCTTTAAAAAAGACGTATGATGAGTCTACTCAGGATGTAAAAAATAAGTATAGTGCCCCTGAACTTTTAAAGTGGACCAAATATGACCCAAATTTATTAACACCATTTCTCCCTGCTTACATTAACATTGTACCAAAAGTTAAAGAAAACATTAAAATAATATTCCATAATACAAAATTAAGATTTCAAAATAAGGAGTATATTGGCCCTACAATTTCACAACCACAAAAACTATTTTTTGAGGATTTTAATAGTGGTAGAAAGTTATATTCTCCAGGGGCTTTATTTAAAGAAAATAAAAGTATAAAGGGTGAGACGGACACACAAGGAATCTTCCCACACGAAAATACAATCGCATTAAATGGTAGAAATAATTCCGATTTTATTTTTGGTAACCGAGAAGTTATAATTAGGGCAGGTAAATTTATTATCCAAGAAGGTGATGAGGAAAATCCCATATATAACCCTAGACAAAGTTTTCTACAAATTACTAATTTTCCTGAAACCATGTCTTATTTTGAAAAGGAACAAAATGTAACTGAAATTAAACAATACCCTTTAGAGTACCTTATGGAGTATGATGTTGATGATTTAAATCCTGCTGGGTTATTTGCTGGGGAAATATCACTAAGTAAGATTATTCCTGAACCAGGAAATATGAAAATACTAGTAACTGAGTTTGGTCTTACTAGTCTCTTACCTGTTACACAAGCTCTAATGCCTGTATATAAATTATCTTTCTCAGAATCCACTTTAGATGAAGTTATAAGTCATATTAATAATTTCTTATTCGAAATAGATAATAACTTAATATATAACCCACCTCATTCTACAAATACTGGAGTAAATGACATAATAAAAGAATTTGACTCTGAACTTAACTTTGGGGACGTTAATACAGCTACTAATTCTCTAATTCCGTATCCTTTTTATTTTAGACCTGTGGGGAATATATATACTGTTCTTTATGATGAGGGTGTTGATATGACTAGTGCTACGGAAACTACTAAAAGACAAAATGCCTCTAATATAGTGGAGAGGATAACACTTCCTGGTGTAACTAGTAAGGGATATGGGTTGGCTTTTAGTAAAGACCCTAGAAAACCTGAACCAGTTACCACAACGGTTAAATTACCAAACCCTAAATTAACTGCTGGTTCACAAGGTATTTCTAGTTTAGTAAGTAATAAAATTTATTTATATAGTTACGATTCCACAATTGCATCTAAAGGAAAAATAGAATTAGATAAAATAAACCAACCTATTAACATTAATGCTTTAGAAAGTGCGGGGATACAACAGGAGTTTTTTGTAAGTGAATTTGAGAATAAAACCGACCCTTTAGTAAGAGGAGACGAATTATTAAGTATGGTGAAAAATTTATGGGGGTTTATAAAAACTCATGTCCACCCATTTCCTGGAATGCCTCCTGTACCAGTTTCAGAAGACGGTACTAAGGTAGAGGATATAGAAAAACAGTTAGGTGAGGCAAATGAGGTTATTTTAAATCAAGATATTAGAATTAACTAATATTTATATATAAAGTAAAACCTATGTCAGTACACAAATCATATTTTAGTAAAAACAATACTATACAAAAAAACTCTAAGATTAATACGGCTAAAAACCCTATAGCTGAATTATTCTATGGTGGTGGGACTTATAAAACTTGTCTAAAGACAGGAAATCCAGCTGATATTTGTAGAGGAGCAACAGGATATACGACAAATCCAAATAATAACTATAGTAGATATATTTTTGATTTAAATTTATCTGATTTAAAAACCAAATACAATAATAAAACTATAATGTTAACAGCGGGTACTGGAACTACTCATGTTATACGTATGACAAACACATCTTACTTTGATAAATCTCTTTTAAATGAAAAAAGGGGTAATGGTCCTAGAAGAGCAAGTTCATTTAAATTACACCTGTTTAAAATACCTTATAAACAGAGTTGGGATGAGGGTGTGGGTTATGATTATGCTGATTTTACTGAATCTTTTGAGGACGATAAGGCTTTTTCTAATAGACCTAGTAATTGGGACGCTGCAACCACCACATCTAATTGGTTTGTGCCTGGAATTTATAGTAATGTTACTGGGTCCACTGTGATTGCGACTCAATCATTTGATAATGGAAACGAAAATATTGCCTTTGATGTTACTAATGAGGTGAATGATATTTTAAGTGCAGGTACCTCTACTAGTGGTTATGGAATTGCTTTTACAAGTGATGTGGAAAACTTAAGTGGTTTAACAGAAAGTTATTCAGTGGCTTTCTACACTAAGTACACGCAAACCTTCTTCGAACCTTTCTTAGAAAGTAGTTATGATGATTTAATAACAGATGATAGAGCTTTCTTTTACGAAGGAAAAGCAAATAACTTATACCTATACTCTAATGTTGGTGGAGTACCAACTAATCTAGATAACATCCCTACTGCCCAATTATTTAATAATGCGGGTACTTTGGTGGTGGATGGAAATGGGGTACCACAAACTGTGACTTCTAAACAAATTACAACTGGAGTCTATTGTGCTACTTTTACCGTCCCATGTGATACGTATACCACCCCTTGTTTGTTTAATGATAGGTGGTATCCTATTTCTGTAAATGATGTGGCAAATTGCATTACTGTGTCTAATGAGGTCACTCTATTACCTAGTGAAGACTATTATAACATAGGGATTAATGAAGAACTACCTAAACATTACGGTTATTCATTTAGTGGTTTAAAAAGAAACGAAAAGATAGCTTCTGGAAATATAAGAAAAATTATTGTTTCTGCACGTAAACAATACACATCCAATAATCCAATAGCGTTAGATAATCTTTATTATAGAATTTACGTTAAACAAGGTACTGTGGAAATTGAAACACAGACTTGGACAAAAGTTAATCGTGCATACAATCAAAATTACTTTATTGTAGATACTGGAAATATGGTACCTAATGAATATTTTGTAGATTTAAAAGCCATCTCCAACCTAGAAACTAATATCTATGCGGACACCATAAGTTTCTTAGTGGTAAGTCAAGCAAATTATTTTGGTAATCCCCCAGCTTAATTAAAATTTTCTTCGTATATTTGTAATATGAAAATTAAATTTTTAATATTACATCTTGTTATTTGTTTAAGTAGTTTTTCTCAAACTACACTAGACTCTTTAATTTTTGTTGAGGTTAACAATTACCGACAAAAAAATGGAATAGAAAAATTAGAGTATAGTAAGGAGGTTTGGGAAGTCGCGAATCACCACACTGAATATATGGTATCCACTGGAGAATTAAAACATGAAGAAGAAATATTAATAAAACCTTCTAGTAGGATGGATTATTATGGTATACAATGGAATTACTGTGGAGAAAATATAGCTGTTATTAATCCAGACTATAAGACAAAAAATGAAATAGTGTTAATTGTAGTCCAAATGTGGGTTGATTCACCACCACATAAAGAAGTTCTATTATCACAAAAACCCACTATAGGTGCCATATCCAGTTTTATGGGTAACAAATGGGACGGGTACGAAAATACTGATTGGTTATTCGTGACTTTAAATACTGTTAAATAAAAAAACCCCTCTTTCGAGGGGTTTTTAATAATATATTAAGTAACTCTAATGTTATCTTAACTCTCTAATATCAAAAGTTCTAACACCATCTATAGTAATCATTCCATAGAATCTATTGTTAACCACCTTCTTAGCGTATCTAGTCATGATACCTTTGATTGGTGCAAAGTTGAATGGATTATACATAGTTGGAGTTAATTGAAGTGGTACATATGGTGCGTATACATAACCAGTATCAAGTAAAGATGTTCCTTTGTGTCCAATTAGTACTTTACTAGCTGGGAAATAAGGGTCTCTATATACTGTGTATCGTCCACTAAGTGTACCGATTTTTTCAATACCCATGTTATATTGGTCTTGGTCTGGTGCTGCATTTGACACGTGGAAGTACTCTAAATCATCAAAAATTGCTGATGCTTCAGAAGAACATACAATCCAGTTAGCCCCTCCTCTCAACGTAGATTTGTGAATCTGTGCTGAAATTTGATTAATTGCAGTAATCAGAGTTTGGTTCCAATCCTTTTGTGTATATGGAGCTTGTCCAGCTGCGAATCTCTTCCAACCGTTGTAGTCCCATCTAATAGTCCAAGATGCTGATGCTCTTAAATCTTTAAGAATTTCTCTATCGATTTCAGCAGCAACTTCTTCAGAAAGTAAAGCTGTTAATTCAGCTTCCGCATCAATGTTGTGGAATGCAGAAACGTCTTGTGCTAATTCTGGTGACCATGTAGCTCTTAATTTTCTTTCCGTTACAGAAACAGTTACTGACTCAAGGTCAAAAGTAACTTCTCCAATTTGGTCTTCAAATTCAAGGTCTTTATATACTCTCCAGTTAGCCGAGAATAATGGTGCTGTAGCGTTCATCGCTCCAGTCCAGTTAGCCCCTACATAACCATCAGGTGATGTACATGTAATACAAGCTGGACAAGACAAGTCAAGTTCTACCCATATTGTTCCGTTAGCGTCACAAACATTTTCAAATTTACCACCTGGCCATGTTGTAGACGTAGAAGTACTTAATCCTGTTACAATACCTTTACCATATTTTTGAGTTACAACTCTAAATGGTATCTTAGTTGTTGATGCTGTTACTACAGTAGTAGTTCCACCAGTTGGACAACAAGTCATTGAAGTGTTAGAAGTGAAATAAAGACTTGCTAAGAACTCTTCAGTATCCATTTCATTACCACTAGGACCGATTAATTTACCTACACTTGCATCTGTACTAAAGTTATGCATTGCTAATATGATACTTCTTACACCATTGTTGGTACAAGCTGAATAGTTAGCTAAATCTGGAACAAGTGATAATTCATTTGTTTCAGTTAATACACCACTATTCCAGTAAACGTATCTAGTTCCACTTGTTTCAGCAGAATAAACACCTTTAGAAATATCCCATAGACCACCATCTTCTCTATCTTCATAGTATTGGTCATAAAGGTCAACATTACTATAAGTAATACCTGACGCATTAGTACTTCCTGGGTAACCTACTGGGTCAAAATGACCTTGTGCTCCTGCAGGACCATCTGGTGAACCAGCTGGTAATTGTCTTCTAGATGAAACTTTAGGTACGAAGTAGAACAATTTACCAATTGGTAAGTTCATAGCTTGTACAGAAACGATATCGTTTGCCAATAATTTAGAGAATACTCTTCTAATGATTGGGAATACAACAGTTTCGAAAGAACCTGATGCATCTGCTGATGTCGCTTCGTTTATTAAATGTGTTGCTTGATTTTCGTATAATTGAGCAATATTCTCTCTAGTGTGCCCTTTAAGGCCTTCTAGAAATCCTAATTTGTCCCATTTACCGATGGTATCTTCACGGATAACTTTAAGGTGTTTTAACCCTATGTTTCCGACCATACCTGATTCTAATAATGCTCCCATTGTTTTTTATTTTTTTTAATTGAGGTTTATTTAGTTTATTTGTTGTTATAGTTTGTGCATAATTTCCTTCATCCTAGAAATTTGTGGATTTTCATAAGTCTTAGATTCTAATAACTTACTTGACCCTCTACTAGGTGATTTAGAAATTTTTGCTTTTACACTTTCGGAAACAACTCCACCTTTACTTTTATATTCTTTATTAATATTCAAATAAAGTGATTTGCTTTCTTTAAGTGTTACAACATCGTCAAATCTTCTAATAATGTTAATTTTTTCTTTTTTAGTTGTCGTATTTTCGGTAAATAACTTAGTTGCGTAAGCTAAATTCGCGTTAAATACAGCGACCTCATTGATTTTTTCTTTAAACATACCTAAAGCTTTCTTATATTCTTGATTTTTTCTTTTAAATCTAGAATTTTCTTCTTTTAAAGCTTTTAAATGTGTTTTATTAACATTATTGGTTTTAACCATGTTATTATAGGACTCTTTGAGTTGTCTCATTGATGTTCTAGGTTTTCTTTTACGAGAAGTAGGTCTATTAGATTCTTGAAGAGCTTTATCCCTCCAACCTTTTTGACCTGCCATTCTTGAGAATGAACTATTAGGTCCAGCTTTTAGTCTACTAGTTTCTGCCATTTCTTTCTCTCCTGTTAAATCTTCAGAATCGTCTTCAAATACATCACCAGTTTCGTAATCTCTTCCAGCTTCTCCTCTTGCAGTTTCAGGAGCGTCAACTCCCATTACACCTGTCGTATCAAAATCCTCGTCAAGTTCTATTTCATACATTGGTTCATCGTCGTGCATTTCACCCATGTAATCTCTGTCGCTTCTGGATTCATCTCCTTTATTGCCTCCGTACATTTCATTAGTTTCGTAGTCTCTTCGGCTTCTGGATTCATCTCCTTTGTTTCCTCCATATGCTTCACTAGTTTCGTAATCTCTACGACTTCTAGACTCGTCTCCTTTGTTTCCGCCATACATTTCGTTGGTTTCGTAATCTCTTTTACTTCTAGATTCATCACCTTTGTTTCCACCATACATTTCATTAGTTTCGTAATCTCTTTTACTTCGAGATTCGTCACCTTTGTTTCCACCCCATGTTGACATGTCTTCTTCAGCTAAGTCGATTTTATACTGAGCTCCAGTATTTTCGTCATCAATAGAAATGGTCTCATCATCCTGAGTCACAACAACTCCGTCATCTGCTCCCATTGCTTTGAAAACTGTTAGTACTTCCTCATCTGAAGCACTGGTTAAATCTAAGGGTAACATACCTGCTATATCAGCTAGGCCTTCTTCGGATGAACTAGGTAAAATATCTTCAACACTTGACATACCTTCAACGTCTTCAACGTCTTCAATATCCTCCATGTCTACATCTTCTACCTCTTCTTCTCCCCCTTCTAAATCTTCCATATCTTCCATATCCAATGAATCATCTTCATCATCAATTTCGGTTAAAGATTCTTTTACTAATTCCTCAATTTCTTCCTTCATTGTTGAAGCAAGTATTTCTTTTGCGTTATTTTTTACGGCCTCTTCAAGCATATTTGCTTCAAGTAAAGCCTCTTCTAAAATAGATTTTTTGTTCATTAACTTAATTTTTTATTCGCGATTATAGTTTTATTATATATAAATATAGGATTTAACCAGAAAACCTAAGTTTCCGGTTAAAGGAATATACTTTTTTAATAATTAGATAAGTAACTATCCAATTTTTTCATCAGTCTTAGAGAGCCATTTTTTTCTTCTAATTCTGTTTCTTCATCTTTATGTACGGTTGCTTCATCATATAATTCTTTATCTTCTAGATTTTTAAATAAATAAGCCCCTGGTGTCGATGGTGAAGAAACCAAGTCAAAACATATTAATTCAAAGTCATCTTGTACTAAATTTTTACTACCTTCTTGTTTCAAAGAACCAACACCTCTAGAAGACACACCCAACGTTACTCCATGTCTTAAAAGATTTGCAGCTATATCACCAACACATGACACTATACCCGATGTATGGTAAGCTGGTGAAGTTAATATTTGTATTTTACCCATTAAAGTCTCACCGTCCCAAAAGGTCTCGATTATCCTGTGGGAACTTCTTTCTAAATCCACTAAAGAAGATTCTGGGTGATTTAATTCGGACAACGCTCGTCCTTGTTCTATTAATTTTTGATAATTATCTACTTCTCTATGAAGTATGTCTCTTGGGTATACCCTGCCGTTCCTATTTTCGACATCACATTTTTGAAGTATAGCGTATAAAACTATATCTTCATCTTGGTCCATAGTCTTTATGGATTCCACTATTCTTTTGTTTTTTATATGGGTAGGGGAAATTGTACCTGCATCGTATTCAATAAGAATACCTTTACCTATATCGTTTGGGCCTAATACTTGCATAAAGTCTTTTTAAATAAATACCTTGAATACGCAATTTAGACTTTGGTATAAAGTTATTTAAATTTTTGACTTGTAGAAATTAAAGTGTTGGTGGTTTTTGAAATTTTTATTTACGGTATCTGTTATGATATCTTTTACCGCTGTTTTCATTTCAGGTGATTTTAAAAGTAGGTCGGTGTTGGTGTATAGTGTCATTTCACAATTTAGAAAACTTCTTTTCTCTTTACATATCCCACTAGTCCTAATGTCTAAGTCAACAATCATATTTTGTTTTTTAAATGGTGGGTTTGATAGTTTAGTTGCTAATGAGTACTTTATGTTTTTTCTCATTAACCCTACAACTCTATCCCACTTCTCTAACTCTTCTTTAGGTTGTGCCCATGTAGATAGTACTACATATATTGATTTAAGATTTTTAGTATCCACACTTCCATATCGTGTTCTGAAGTTATCAAAGATTTCTATAGTAATTTGTTTTCCTGTTTTCATATATCTAAATTGTTTATCTAAATATATAAAGATTTAACCAGATTGTCAAAAATATTAGATATCATCATCATCATGAGTATGGTCATACTCATGAGTGACAGTTGTGTGTGAAGGTTTTGGTTCTTCTTCTATTGGTTCTGGTGGTGGGGTTTTACCAAAATTTTCAGATGCGGTAAATCCTAATCCAGCCATTACTATCCATTGAAGTGATTGAAATAGGTCACTTTCAATTGTGAAGTCCCAGAAGAGATTCGCTGTGTAACCTATTAACATAAATAATAAACATATAAATGTTATAACTCTTTTACTAGATATCTTACTTCCACTACTTAACATGTTTTTTAAAAAATCCATAGGTTTAAGAAATTAAGTCTTTGCTCAGTTTATTTAATTTTATTAAATTAGTTCTATTAGACGGACTTTCTTTAACTAATTTTAAAGTCTCACCTAACTTATCTTTTATCTTGTCAGTTTCCGCTTTAGACACTAAAGACTCTAAAGTTTCTATAGTTGTGTGTTGTGTGTTCTCGTATAATTTAGATAATTCTTTTTTAGATAATGATAGAAGTTTCTTTAATTCTTTCTGTGTTGACTCATCAAGAGTGGAATATCTTTCATTAAATTTTTTAATAGCTAATTTTTTAACCACATTATTTTTAATTTTTGGTAGACCAACATTTTTATCTTTACGTAGTAAATTCTCCAATAAATCGTTTTTTGCTTTAATCCTATCTTCTATTCGTGTTACCGAATTAGAAAATACTAATTTATCTAACCGTTGGTATGTCGAATTAGGTTTAGATACTTTACCACAATTTTCTATTGCTTCTTTTAAGTAGTTTAATTTTAATGTAGGTTTTCTACTTTTAAGATTTTTAATAACGTCATTTAGGTATTGTTCTGCTATTTGTTTGTCATTAAAAGTCTTTTTTTCTATTTCACCATATAAGGTAAAAAATTCTCTACTAGATTTATTAGGCTTTAAGGCCCCCATAAGAGTAGTGAAATTGTTCTTAAATTTTTTCTTATTATAATAAGATTCTGTAAGAATGTTAGTAATTGATTGTTTATATTTTCCAAACATAGTTGTTATACTTTTACTATAAATATTAGTCTTTTAGTAAATCATCTAGTTTGTCTGTCAGTTGTTTGGTTAGTTTGTCTCCTTTAGTGAAATTGTCAGTACTTCCATGGTCGTGAACTCGTCCTTCTAAAATTTCAGTTATCAACGGTAAACCAGATTCACCCACTGACGCTAACTCTAAATCCTCACCTCCACCTTCATCTTCTCCAGTCTCTTCTCCGCCTAAATCGGTAGAGGGTAGTTCAGTTTCCTCACCTCCCATTCCACCTGCTTCTTCAGCCCCACCATCATCTGGTTTCATAGTCCCATATAACTTATCAATGTTGTCGAATATTCCTGTATGTGTTATTACTGAAGCTGTATTATTTAATTCTTCACCTATGGCCTTCTCAAATCTTTGTTGTTGTAAATCTAATTTAACTTCTTCATCTGAGAAACCTAATACGTTCTTTTTAGCCCATGTCGAAGAAGTAGGTTGTATACCATTTCCTGGGTCAGTAACACAATCTCTATATAATACTGTTTTTTCCTTCCATTGTTCTATTTTTAATAATTCAGACTGTGTAGAAGGATTAGTTAAACCTAATTCAAAATTATCCAACTCATCCTCTAAACCTAAAGTATATAAATGAATTATAGCAATTTTATTTAATTCCTGTATAACTGACTTCTGTATTCGATTAATGGTCCTTGCAAATCTTATATCTTGTATTGCTAAATTCTTCCCTTCACCTACTACGTCTTCAAAACCTAAAAAAGCTTTAGGTACACGTAATGCAGCTAATAGTTTTTTCTGTATATACTCAATATCCGCAATCTCTGATAAATTTTGTGCTCCAGGTAATGTGTCTATTGGGTTAGGGGCATTAGGGTCTCTTACAGGTATAAAGTAATCTTGGTCTACCGCCATTTGATTGTACCTCATGTCCACATTTCCATTTTGTGGGTCTACTACCTGGTCTCTTTTAAATTTATTTGCAATTCTTTGTACATAAGGTTCAACGTCTTTATCGTCCATATTCCCCACATAGACTTTAAATACCCTTCTTTCTGGGGCTCTTGAGGTTCTGTATATTAACATTGCGTCCTCTGACAATAATAATTGTTTCCAAATTCTTCTAGCTTTTTCTAATGATGATGTACCATATGGTAATCTTCTATCGTCACTTAATAACCTAAAGTGAGCCATTTCCCACGTATTAAATTCTAACCCTTTATTTTTCCAGATGAATTTAACATCTTTCTTTTCTTCTCCAGAGTCTGGTGATTGACTATAATGGGCTGTATCTACTTTATTATCTACTCTTTCTATTTCTATATTAGGAAGTTGGTTGACACCTACAATTCCTTTGTCTGGGTCTACTTTAAGGTAAACAAAGTTATCACCATATTTACACACATTTCTTACCCACATTTGTAAGTTAGTGGATATATCCATAATATTATTAAATAAATCACCTAAAACACTTTTTACCCTAGCAGATTCAGAATATATTGTTAAAATATGTCCTTTTTCAGAAGTAGTTGTTGACTCTTCTGCCATAATATCTAATGCAGCTGATATTTCTGGAGTAAATTCCATAGCTTCATAATCATAATAAGCTGCTAATCTAGTAGGTTCGTAGTATGTAGCTTGTTGGTATAGGTTGGATTCTACCTTATGCCATTGATTATTTAGGTAGGCTGTTTGTTGAGCCTGTAGTTTTTCATAATCGTATTCTTGTTTATCAGTCGTCCTTAAAAGTTCCTTCTTATCAAAATTATAAGTAGGTGTCTTTTTTTGTTGATAACCTTGCGGTCCGAATAGTTTCGCTAATCTCTGATATATTGTGTATTGTGGTTCTGCCATTTGTTATAATTTTAATAAATTAAATTAGGTTGTCAAGGTTCTATTCAACATATCCACATACAACATACGCTTCTTCTGGTTCTGTTATATATGGTGCACCAGTTGCTGTTGTTACATAAGTTGTGGGGTCGAAATCAACACATGCTTCTGGTTGCTTTCTAAATTTATTCCATCCTAGGTCTTTTGGCGTTTCTAACCATGCATAAACATTCTGATGTAGTACACTTCTTAAATGTTTCCCACAATCTCTTTTTCTTTTTCCTGGAATGTTCCATTCTTTACATCTTTTTAGTTTTGCCATAATCTATTGTTGTTTTGGGGCTCCTTTTAGTCCACTAAACAGCCATAAATAGTCTTTTGCGTCATTAGGTGTTGCCATTCCTGGATTTCCCCCTAAATTTGGTGGTGTTTGGTATATGGAAGGTGTCGGATTTGGTCTGTGAGTCTCTTCAGTAACTGTCCAACTGTCAATCATGGCTTTAGCTTGTTCTACATTCTTTTTTAATTGTGTAAATGAGTTTTGTGCGACATATAATGACATTGCTATAGCCATAATTAAATCATCGTGATGTCCCCTCATATGGTCCGCACGTCCATTTATGTATACAAAAGTTTTAAATTCATTAATTAATCTTTGTGACCTAACTATAAAACCTGTTCTTAGTTGTTCCTCCAGTGATTGGATTATCTGAGCTCTTTTACTATTAAAGTTAATACCCGGTGTCCTATCTTCTTGGTTTGGATTGTATTTCCATAAATCATTAGATTTTATACCATCGTAATATTGGTCCTTGTACCCCAATTCTAATAATTTTCTAGATGTCGCTACACCCATACCCCCTGTTATATCAGTAACTATAAATGCACTATACTTTACTGCCCATTTATAGGCTATCTCAGCCGCTATATCAGGAGGAATTTTACCTAAATACTCTAAAACCTGTTCTCTTTCATCAAAATCTATAATAATAAAAGAAGTAAAGTCATCACTATCCCCTCTAGAAACATCTACCCCCATAATATATTTATGTCCCTCCTTAGGTTCTTTCCAAACCCATAGAGAATTACCCATCCACTTTTCCTTAGGTTCACATACATTTTCTGAAATACTTTCTATAATTTCAGAAGAAATGACATTATCACCAGAACCTAAGAAAGCTCCTTCTAGTTCCTGAGATATTTTACGTCTATCATACTTTAACTTTTTACTCATCTCCTCAAACCAACCACTATAAGGTTTGTAACCGTCTTTTAGTAAACTTGCATAATTGTCTACACCTACATTTTTTAATTCTTTAGTCTCATCGTAATCTTCTGTATTTAAAAGATAGTGGATTATATCTTTCGTTTTCACCCATTTTAAATCTTTATTAAATCTAGGGTCGTTATACCACTTTAACACACTTATTTTAAAATCGTTAAGTTCTCGTACTGCTTGGTCGTATATTTCATAATATATTTGGTCAAACCCATTAGGTGTCGATATTACTATCACTTGTCCACCAGTAGATAAAGATGCCATACAAGCCGCCCATAAATCTGCTCCTGTTTCTATATAAGCAGCCTCATCAAAAATTAAAATAGTAGGGGTATAACCCCTTAAGGCATCCACCGATGTAGCAACCGCTTTAACTTCTGAATCATTATTTAAACGATAATGTTTTTGAGAATTCTTGTCCTTATCAAAACCAACATCTACCCAAGTAGGCCACTGACGTAAGAACACTTTAATTTTATTTGCCATTTCAGTTGCTGTATCTAACTTATTAGCTAAAATTAGTATTTTTTCTGGTTTATCTTTAGATGCAAATTGTAATTTTTTTGATATCCAAGCAGCTGTAACTGTAGACACACCAGCTTGCCTATACTTTAATACTATATTATCGTTGTGTTTTTCGTAATTACTTACTACTGTTTTTTGTTCTGGGAATAACTTAAAGGGGACATATTTGTTTTGGGTGTTATCATATGTTTCCAAATACGTATTTAGTGCGTAGGCACTATCCTGGTGACATTTGATGTATTCTTGGTATATTTCTTCCTTATTCATATACTATAAATATAGGAACACTTCTATGTAAGTTAAATAACTTATTTATTAAGATTATTTAAAAATTGTTTTTCTGAAGCGGTTAGTGACTCCATTCCACCACTATAAATTTTTTCTAGGATGGAATCCAAATCTAGTTCTACTGTTGGTTGTGGTGATTGTCTCTGTGGTGCTGGTTCCCTAGGTGGTTCTGCAACTCCACCACCACCTTCTTCGTCATTATAGTCATTAGACATAGAATCTTCATAGTTTTGGTCACTTAACTCTTTAATTATCCCACTAACTAAATCATTCATTTCTTTTTTCCCTTCTGGGGTTGCTGATAAAATCTCTTTTGTTAGTCTAAACATGTCTTTAGCGTCCATTCTTGCAAATTCACTAAATAAGTAATTCTGAATCTCAATCATGTCATCATCGGATAACTTAATAGGGTATGACTCTCTAAACTTTTCCCATATAACCGGACCTAACCTTAAGTCCCACACTTCCGCTGTCAATGTATCTTCTGAATCCATAACCTTCTGTGCTCTATTAGGGTCATCAGGTAACCCTTGTGTTGCTAGTACCTCCATAACTCCTTTTATCAATTCATGTACTAAAACTGGGAAACTTATCCCTCTTGCTTTAATCGTCGGTGGGTCTGTATCTGGGTCCACTTCTTCTTTACCCGCCATAGATTCCCCACTTTGAGCCATCATCATAGTAGTTTGGTCAGGCATTATCCAATAGACTAAATCATTAATAGACATCATAATACCATATAGATTAATTAAATTAGGGTCTATTTTATTTAACTCTTCCTCAACTAAATGAAACATATAATGGCCTTTTTTTGAAGCTCCTTGTATTAATTGATTTAAAAATCTTCTTTTTTGTTTTTCAATATCAAAATCTTCAAATGCGTCTACAGCTTCTTCTTCTGCGTCCATTTGTTGTTGTGGTTGTTGTTTTTGTTGTTCTTCACTAGAAGTATTCATACCACTAGCGTCTATTTCCCCCATTCCTACAATCTTAGCGTCAAACTGTAAAGCAGTTTCAGGTATAGACATTTCTTCTCTTACCATTCTTACAGCTAAATTTTCTAATGCCTCTTTATTGGTTTCTTCTATTCTAAATACATTTTGTACTGCCCCCATTAACATCTGTTGTAATTGTCCAAAACTCTGTGGGGACACATTGGGTACACCAGTATAGTGTTTTACTTTTTCCACCACATCTCTAAATCTTTTAGAAGATACTAATTCTTCAAAAGTATCCGGAATACCATCTTTATCCACATCAGGGTACGCATCACTTCCTGCACCAGCAAAATCCCCAGTCTCTATCCTTCTCTGTAGTTCTGGGTCCATTCTTTCAGGCTCATCACCATAATCTATAGGGGCCTCATTAATTCTACCACCTAGTTTTTTTAACTGAGACTTAGTTAATATTATATTTTTTTTATTATTTTTCATTATTATCTTTTAAATAAAGAATCAAACTGTAATGAAGAAGGGAAAATCTCCTCCGTATCGTCTTTTACTTTTGCTTTCGGTTTTGGTTTATGTTTAGGTTGGTACGGTGATTTCCTACCTGGTTTTGTAGGTGATGGTGTTATTGTTGGTGTAGTGGTGGGACTTATCTCAGGTGTGGTTTGTGGCATCCCTGAACCGTACTCACTTATTGTTTGTAGTAGTTCTTTTTTAGACATACTAGGTAAAATATTTTTTTCTACTAAACTCATAACCCATTCATTTAGTCCACCATCTTCTTTTAATTTATCATAGTTTGTATCATTAGCAAATTCTTTTGCCATTCCACACCACTTACTTTTTGGTCCTTCTTCCTCACATTTTGCGAAAAAGTAGTTGGATTGTTTTTTTGAAACAAATTTTTCTAATAGTTCCTCCGCTATATCACCTTCCATCCCAGCTTTATGAGCGGCACTATTAGGGTTGGTATCGTCGTCCATACCGTCATCTGGTGCGTCATCCGCGTCATGTGGTGTAAATTGGCCACCTTGTCCAGTAGCTATTTTTTCTTGGTTAGCAGAAAACCATTGATTACTTGGGTCTTCTTTTAAATCGTAATTACCACCCATAACTTCTTGTATGGTTGGGAATTTGTTTTCACTTAGTTGGGCATCAGGATATATATCGGAACCATATAGTGGACCTGCTCCGTCGAAATTATAAGCTTGTTCATGAGAATCTGAATCCCCATAAAAAGTTTTAAATCCTTCATCCTCTAATTCTGGTTCAGAACCAAAAGGGCCTTTACTTTTAAAATTATATGTACTAGCTCCATCAGTGTCTGGGTAACCTCCTTGGAATCCGTCCATAGTGTCTTCTAGTACTTCTTTTTCTTCACCCCCAGCGTCTTTATATTTACTAGGTTCGTGAAATCTTGGGTCTATGTTTTCATTTTCACCTGTTAAATCTTCCATATCTTCTTCAGATAGGTCAAGAGCGTCCGTACCTTCCTTTGCAGCCGTATCATTAATCTTTGTGTTTATAGATTCTAATTCTTCTTTATTTTTTTCAGCGGTCGCTAATATGTTTGCTTTATCCTGAGTTAATTTAGATAAAACATCTTGTTCATTTAATGTATTAATAAGATATTTCATTTGTTTCTTATCAAATTTTAAAACTGTACTTAAAGAAAACCCTTCCTTAATTAATTTTTGGTATAATTCTATTTTACTCATTTTTAAATTCTAAATTTTTACTATAGTCTAAAATAATATCTCTACTATATAATTTATTCTCCACAGATGTCATATCTTCACCAAAATGAAAAACAAACCTATTTTCCACTTCTGTATCACTCTCTTCAGGTAATGTTTCCCAAGCTAAAGCTAGTACGTTATCTATAGCGTCATACATCGAAAAATAATCTGAATTTTGTACTAATTCAAAATTTAAACCTACCTTATTAAGTTCCCCTACTTTACCAATAAAGTCAATGTTTGGTGGTTGTGGGTTACCCTGAGCGGGTACACTGTCCCAATCTGCCCCCTGTATCTCATTTACTTCATTAGAAAATATAAATTCGTAGACACCGTGCCCTTTATAATTTGGACCTAGTCCATTTACGTAGACTAGTTTCATTTATTAGTATATTAATTGTCCTTTAGGGGATACTTCAATAACTTTTTTATTAGACTCTAAAACAATATTGTTACCCTTTTTACCCACAAAGTTTAGGTTAGGGTAACGTTTTACTATTTTTTTAGTCATAATTTCTTGTTCCACACTAGTATAATTTTCATTTAATTTTTTAAATCTCTTAGTGGTGGATATTTTATTTTTTAAATAATTAGAAGCTTCTTTAAGTCTTACTTGTTTTTCCTTTGGGCTCTCTACAAAATATTTTTTTAATGTTCTACTTACTCTATCGTTTGACTCAAAAACGTTATCAGTTGGATTGGTAGCGAAAATTTGGTTTATTTGACTTACCGCATCTGCTGTAATTGCTTCTGCATCTGCAGAATTTTCTATTCCAGTTATTGTTTGTATATCAGCCTCATCATCTTCGACCTCCGTTTCATCCTCAATAGTTTCACTATCAATATCTTCTCCTAGTTCTTGTTCGTCCATCATTTTATCGACTAATTTTTCTCCAGCGTAAGCTGCAACAGCTGGTGCTACTACTCTTGCGGCTGCGGCCCAAAACTCATCTAATTCTTCAGCTCCTTCATGATGCCCTTCACCCAACTCCTCTTCACCTCCTAGGTCCATATCCATTTCTTCACCACCAAAGTCTTCACCGTCATCTTCAAATTCTTCTTCCCCTGTCATTTCCAAATCTACTTCACCTTCTTCTTCATAATCCATTTCTTCATCACTCTCAAACTTACCAACTATTTCTTCCACATCTTCGTCATCTAATAAATCTAAATTTACAGCTGCAATAACTGAATTAATAACATACTTTATTAAATCTGCGTCTACATCATCTTTAAGGTCTCTTAATTTTTGACCTAACTTACCAGTTAACTTTTGAATTGTTTTTGTTCTATCAACAAAGGGACCGTCGTCCTCAACCTCAACATCCATACTAACTTCAGCGTCCCCTTCTTCACCCTCTAAATCAACATCATCAAATGATTCTTCTTCACCACCTAACTCAGTATCGTCAAATGATTCTTCTTCAGACCCAAAGTCACCACCTAAATCCTCAGTTTCCTCATCCTTTGTTTTTAAGACAAATTTTTCTTGCTCACTTATAAGTGAAAACCCACCACCGTCATTATGTGACTCATTTAAAGGCTTCATTATTAAGTTTAGTTTTTTCATAGCTTCAGAATATCTACCAAAAGTATATTTTTTACTATTATGTAACCCACCTATATAATCTAAAGTAGATTCATTTAATCCAACTTTAATTACATAATTACTTTTATTTCTTTCTATTCCGTAAAGCATACCATCAGCGGCTTTTACAGAATACTCTAATGTGGTATTAACATCTGACACATCTTCTCTAGGGCTAACACCAAAATTAGCAATCTCCATGATTCTTTTAATTTTTTGGTTTACCGGTAATTTTTCACTTCCTATTGGTTTCATATTTGTTATTTTTTTTAAATATTTTAATTTTTTTAATTGTTTACTCCTCCTACACCTAATCTTGTATATTGGGTATTACCTGAGTACCAAGCTCCTTGCTGGTCATTAGGTGCCCCACCTGGTCCCCATCTAGTACCTGAAACAGATGTTTTACCACTACCCGCTCCAGATGTCATTGGTGCCATCATATCCGCATCACATGGACAAGGTTCACACCATAAACACATATTGGCCGCTGCTAGTGCCCACACATTTTTTATTAGAATGTTTGCGGTTTCACCTGCCTTAAGTGTTATAGGGCCTCTCTCAGGATTTATGTAAAATTTTTGTACATCTGAGTCATGTATATTTTGAATTGATGTGCAGGTATAACCAGTTATGTTATTGCCCCATGTCCCATTATAAAGACTATTTTGAATGGGTACAGCTCCACATATTTGTGTTGATGGTAATGATGTTCCTCCGTAATTAAAACTTGGCATATTTTTCTTTTATATATAAATAGTCAATTAGTTGCAATAATTATAAGGTTAGGGATGTATCCACCAACCTATTTTTTAATTCAAATAATTTTTTTATGTATCCGTTCCTTCTTAAAAATTTAAATGCTAAATTTTCATATGAATACTCACCCCCTTTTTCTAACCCTGCACTTCTAAACTTTTTTAATTTATTTTTTAGTTTATCTATTTTTTCTATTACTTCTGAGTCGTCTAATTTCTCCTCTAATTCTATAACTTGGTCTATTTGTGACATCCATGAACTTGCTTTAGATAACACCTTTTCTAAATCAATTTCCATATTCTGTTTGATTGGGGCTACTAACCATTTATCATATAACACAGAATAGACTCCACTGGAAAAGTGTGGTTCACTATCATCTTGGACATATAGTTCCACTTCATAACCATATACTGTTATGTCGTGTGAATTATTCCATATGGTTTTTTTGGCGTTTAAGAAATTTCTAACTAATTTCTCATTAGGGTCTACTTCCGCGAAGTCTATTGTAATATGTAGGTCTATATCTGAAAATTCAGACCAGTTGTAGTTGGCTAGACTCCCAGTCATTGTTATATCGTAAATGTCACAATCTTCAGTAACTACATCACAATCCGGTAATGGGATATCTAAGAACTTCATAAATTCAGAAGCAATTTCAATTAATTTATCCCTAACTTCTGGTCTTAATTTAGAAATCTCATACTTGGGTTCCCCTAAGTACTTGTCATTCGTAGGTTCCCACACTTCTGGATTTAACTCATCTTTAAGTTCAAAGCTATATAATATTTTATCTTCTATTGGCATATCAATAAATATAACTCAAAAGTAACTTATTTTGTTATTTTACTTCTTTGTACTTGTAGTTTCTAGATATGTTTTGATTAAAATATTTACCTTGACTTTCTGACATTCTTAACTTAGTAAAAATTTTATGTGGCACACCATTGTAAATGTATGTTCTTCCACCTTTAAATGCTACTTTTAATTCTTTATTATCTGTGTTATATACACTAGATAAAATATTAGAAGAATCGTACTCATTCAAAATCAATTTCCCATCTATTTTTTCTGTTTTTACTCCCATAATTTTTTTATTTAAATATAAATACTTTTTATATTATTTTGTATAGTTTTTAAACAAAAAAGGTGGGAAACCCCACCTTTTTTTTTACTTTACCTCTTCATATTCGACATCTTCTACATTATCTGGTTTTTCTTCTGGTGTAGGTGGGTCCGTATCGGTGGTATCTTGATACATATTTTGTGATGCATCTTGCCATGTTTTATTTAAATTATCTAAAACTGTTGTAATGGTATCTACGTTTTCTGTCTTATGTGCTTCTTTTAATTCAGTTAAAAGTTTAATTATTTCCTCCTTTTTATCTTCTGGTAATTTTTCACCATATTCCTTAAGTTGTTTCTCTGTTTGGAAAATCGTACCGTCCGCTTCATTAAGTTTATCTACTTTTTCTTTTTTAATGGTATCTTCAGCAGCGTTTGATGTCGCTTCATTCCTCATCTTCTCAATCTCCTCTTCAGATAACTTACTTCCAGATTCAATCTTAATGTTTTGAGTCTTTCCAGTCCCTTTGTCTTTTGCATTTACATTAATAATTCCGTTTGCGTCTATATCAAAAGTAACTTCAATTTGTGGGATTCCTCTAGCTGCAGGTGGTAAATCTGTTAATTGGAACCTACCTAAAGTTCGGTTGTCCCCCGCCATTGGTCTTTCCCCTTGTAAAACGTGGATGTCAACAGCTGGTTGATTATCTGAGGCAGTTGAGAATACTTCACTTTTAGATGTCGGTATTGTACTGTTTGAATCGATTAGTCTTGTCATTACTCCCCCCATTGTCTCAATACCTAATGATAGTGGTGTTACGTCTAAAAGAAGAACGTCTGTTATATCCCCAGAAAGTACAGCTCCTTGTATTGCGGCTCCCATCGCTACAACTTCATCTGGATTAACCCCTTTTGAAGGTTCTTTACCGAAGAATTTTTGTACTGCTTCTTGGACCGCTGGAGTTCTTGTTGACCCACCAACTAAAATAATCTCATCTATTTCTTTAGTGGTTATACCCGCATCTTTTACAGCTTTTCTGCAAGGTTTTATACTTTGTTTAATTAAATGTTCTACCATGGTCTCAAACTTAGCTCTAGATAAACTTTTAACTAAATGTTTTGGTCCTGTACTATCAGCTGTTAAATAAGGTAAATTAATTTCAGTGGCACTTGTTGATGATAACTCTACCTTCGCTTTTTCAGCCGCTTCTTTTAATCTTTGTACAGCGGTTGGGTCATTACTAAGGTCCATTCCAGTGTCTTTTTTAAATTCACCCATCAACCAATCAATTATAACTTCATCGAAATTATCCCCACCTAAATGAGTGTCCCCATTTGTAGATTTAACTTCAAATACCCCATCAGACATTTCTAATATGGATATATCAAATGTCCCACCACCTAAATCATAAACCGCTATTGTTTTTTCTACATTTTCATCTAACCCGTAAGCTAATGCAGCTGCGGTAGGTTCATTAATAATCCTTAAAACATTTAAACCAGCAATTTCTCCAGCTTCTTTAGTTGCGTTTCGTTGTGCATCATTAAAATATGCTGGTACTGTAATTACCGCATCTTTTACTTCCTCACCTAAATAACTCTCAGCTGTCTTTTTTAAATTTTGTAAAACCACAGCTGAAATTTCTTGTGGTACATACTGTTTATCTTCTACCAATATTTTTACTACGTCCCCCGTTGCTTTAATAACTTTGTAAGGCATTTTCTTAGCCTCTTTACTAACTTCTGTGAATTTACTACCTATAAATCTCTTAACTGAAGATATTGTGTTTGTTGGGTTACTTACTGCTTGTCTTTTTGCTGGGTCACCAACTGACCTATCACCTTCTTTATATGATACTATAGAAGGTGTTGTTCTCTTACCTTCTGTATTCACGATAATTGCTGGGGTACCAGCTTCTACTACGGATACACACGAATTCGTGGTACCTAAATCTATTCCTATTACTTTTGCCATTTTAATTAATTTTAATTTTTAATTTTTGTTTATTTTCCATTTTTGGAAATGTTATTTTGATGATGCCATTTTTAACACTTGCATCTATTTGTGTTTTGTCTATATTTTTAGGGATGTTGTATTTTTTATATACTTCGTTAGAGTAAAACCCATTTTTATTTTCTCCCTCTATTATAATATAATATTCAGAAAGAGTTACGTTCATATCATCTTTAGATAATCCAGGTACTTTACACTCTAAAACTATATTATTGTCTTCTTCATAGAAGTATGAACCATTCTCCCTATTAATATAAGGAAAATTTAAACAATCGTCAAAGGGGTCACTAAAAAAATCATCTATTACCTCTGATAAACTGTAGTTTTGTTGGTTTGTAGTTAAATTTAACATAATTATTATTTTTTTTGTTTTTATTTATTATTATTTACTATCTTTACATTCAATTACCGTACCGTTACTATTTTTAGACAGTGTAAAGGTAAGTATGTCAGTCCACATTGTAAATACATGTCATTATGTCAGTGTGTTGATTTTTTATAAATAATAGTTTAACTTTAACCAAACAAAATTATATTACTAATATGAGTATATCAAATTTCGAACAAGAACCAGGAAGTAAAAAACCTAAAAAAGAAGAAGTTTCTTCAAGAACCCCAATCCTAGACAATTTTTCAAGAGACTTAGTGTTTTTAGCTAATGAAGATAGATTAGACCCAGTTATTGGCAGGGACAAAGAAATAAGAAGAGTAGCACAAATTTTATCTAGACGTAAAAAAAATAACCCTATATTAATTGGGGAACCAGGATGTGGTAAAACCGCTTTAATAGAAGGTTTAGCGATGAAAATTAATAATGGAAATTGCCCTAGAAATCTATTAGATAAAAGAATTTTCACATTAGACCTTACTAGTTTAGTAGCTGGTACCAAATATAGAGGTCAGTTTGAGGAAAGAATGAAAGCAGTTTTAGAAGAATTAAGAGATAATCCCGACATTATAATTTTTATAGATGAGATTCACACAGTTGTTGGTACTGGTAATTCGTCAGGTTCATTAGACGCTGCTAATATTTTTAAACCTTCATTAGCCCGTGGGGAAGTTCAATGCATTGGAGCTACAACTATTGATGAGTACAGAGAACATATAGAGAAGGATGGGGCTTTAGAGAGACGATTCCAAAAAGTTTCAGTTGAGCCCACTTCTGTAGAAGACACCAAAACCATACTAATAAACTTAAAGGAAAGATATGAAGACCACCATAAAGTTATTTTTAGTGATGAAATCATATCTTTATGTGTTAATTTAGCAGATAGATATATTAGTGATAGGGAATTCCCAGATAAAGCTATAGATATTTTAGATGAGGTAGGTGCGAAAGCTCAAGTTGATATTGAGTACCCAAAGGAGATAGAAAAATTAAGAGAAAAAATAGACAAACTTAAAAAGGAAAAGGTTGAGGTTGTAAAATCACAAAAATATGAAAAAGCTGCACAATTAAGAGATAAGGAAAAAGTTTTAATAAACAATTTAGCTGAGTGTAAGGATAAATGGGAAAATGAAATGGAAGTTAGTAGGAAAATAATAGTAGACGATGATGTATATGAAATTGTATCCCAAATGACTAAAATCCCTTTAACTAAGTTAAATAAAAACGAAATAAAAACTTTATTAAATATAGATAACAATCTTCAAAAAATAGTGGTGGGACAAGATGAGGCCATTGATAAAATATCTAAAGCGATAAGAAGAAATAGAACTGGTATTAGAGAAGGTAAAAGACCTATAGGTAGTTTTATGTTTCTTGGTTCCACTGGAATTGGTAAGACCCATCTAGCTAAGGCAATTGCGTCGGAGTTATTTGGTGACGCGTCTAGTTTAATAAGAGTAGATATGACTGAATATACTGAGAAATTTACAACGTCTAGGTTAATTGGTTCTCCTCCTGGGTATGTGGGATATAATGAAGGTGGTCAGTTAACTGAATCGGTGAGAAATAAACCTTATAGTGTTATTTTATTTGATGAGATAGAGAAAGCTCATGGTGATGTTTTTAATTTATTGTTACAGATTCTGGAGGACGGTCATTTAACTGATGGTTCTGGAAGGAAAGTAAATTTTAAAAATACCCTAATTATTATGACTTCTAACGTTGGAGCGAAAAAATCACAGGAGTTTTCCACACAACTAGGATTTACCACTGCTTCCACTAGTAGCACAAAAGAAGAACATAAAAAAGAAATAATTAAAAAAGAGTTAAAAAATACATTTAAACCAGAATTTATAAATAGGATTGATGAGATAGTATTTTTTAACATGTTAAAAACCAAAGAGGTTAAGCAAATCACTAAATTAGAGTTGGATAAGTTAATGAGTAGATTAAAAGAAATGAAATATGAAATTAGTTATGAGTCTTCTGTTGTTAACTTTATAACTAAAGAAGGTTTTGATGAAAATTTTGGAGCTAGACCTATTAGGAGAACAATTCAAGATAAAATAGAAGATTTTATTTCTGAAGAAGTTCTAAGAGATAAAATTAAAATAGAGACTCCCTACATCTTAAAAATGGACACTAAAAAAGAAAATGTAATTATTAAATCTAAAGGTTAAGGTTGTAATCCAGATTCTCCAGCTATCACCCATAAATCATTTCCGTCACCGACTACTTCAAGACCAGACATCGCTGTAGTATTACTATATCCTTGTAAAACTGCTGCGGCCACCCCATCTATATTTCCAGGTGTAGGGCCTGCACATGTCGCTGCAGACACCGATATAGATGTAGAAGCGTTAAGATTTTTAACTCTAACAACCCTACACGGGTCACACGGATTTACCGCGATATTAGTTACGTTTTTAACCAATATAATATAGTCTGTTGTTTTAGCTGTATAACAATATCCAGCAGGGACAGCTCCCTCTAAAATTGTACAATTATATTTTACACCACCAGCTATATCTATATTAGTTACGTATGTTGTTTCTGATGAATAAGCTGTTACTCCACTACTACCTATTACCGTTGAGTTGTTTGCTCCACAAGCTACTGTATTACCAGCACCTCCAGGTATACTACCATACATTGCATTTATGGTGTTACCTGAACCACCACCAATAAAGCCACCTTCTCTATTATCACAAATAGATACCGTATTACCTGTACCACCACCAATAAAACTAAATGTACTTCCACTAATCTTATTAGTAGTACCACCAACAATTGCGTTAGGCATTGTATTATTAGTAGAAGCATGATAACCAAATATCGTATTTCCTGAACCACCTACAATAACACTCTTATGGTCACCAGAAATACTATTATCTCTACCACCACCAATAAATCCATACCTAGTATGAGCTGAAATAACATTATCTCTACCACCAACTAAAGTAGCGTAAGTACTACCTGAAATATGGTTATTACCACCACCTAATAGTGAATTAAACCCAACTCTATTTCCGTAGTCAAAAGGCATTTGCCAATTAGAACTAATTTCATTTGAAGTACCACCAACGATTACACTCGAGGTAACTCCACTTGTGATAGTATTTGAAAAACCAGCCCCAATAAAATTAAGTGGTGACCCTGAAGAAATTAGATTCTTATTTCCAGCCCCAATAAAATTATTATTTGAGTGTACCGTACCAGGTGTAGACCAAGTAGAACTACCACTAATAACATTCTGAGTTCCCGCGACAATTGTTGAACTGTGACTACCACTGTAAATGATATTATCTAGACCAGCCCCTATAAGACTTCTAAAAGCTCCTTTCCCTACTTTATTTCTTCTCCCACCACCTATAATTCCTTGTTTAGCTTCTATGGTATTTTGTCGTCCCGCTACAATACCAGCGTGGTAGGAGTCAGCCGGGTCTAAATCTTCAATAATTGAATTTTGTTCTCCACCCCCTATAAAAGCAAATCTATTGTGAACTGTGTGTCCTGTTCCTCCCACAATAACAGATGCTGTTGACGCACTACCAATTGTGTTACCACTACCACCTACAATAACAGAAACTGAACTTCCAGTATATATCATATTACCCTTACCTCCACCAATAAAAGATGCTGTAGAACCAGACTGAATTCTATTGCTCCAACCACCACCGATAAACGCAAAACTTGTTGCAGAAATAGTACTCTGATAACCTCCCCCGATAGTATTATACTGAGTAAGGTATTGTATACTATTTTTCCAGTCCCATGAATTTATTGTGTTTTTAGTAATAGTGTTTCCAGCTCCACCACCTATAACATTACCCATTCCAGCAAAAGACACTACACCAGCACCACCACGTACTAGATTACCTTGACCCCCACCAATAAATGAGAGTGATGTGCCCGATAGTGTATTTTGTGAACCACCACCTATAAAAGAAGTGTTAGATGTAGTAGTATAATTCAGTTGTCCACCTACTATAGAAGTATCTGAACTTGTATAAGCTGTATTAAATTTACCACTACCGATAAACCCATTATCTCCTGCACCAGCTGTATTATCACTGTGTTGTAAATTAAATCTACCACCAGCAATTACAGTATTACTAACACCAGACATATTGTTTGTTAATCCACCACCTATGACTTGGTGAGTTCCTCCAGAAATTATGTTAGTTTCACCACCACCTATAAAGGATTTATCAGCTATTTTAATATCGTTTGATTGACCACCAGCAATAGCTGCGTAGTTAGTACTATTTGTATATTGCCCAAGAACCGTATTGTCATTCCCACCACCTATAAATGAATTAAATCCATGAAATATATGATTATTACCTCCACCTACAATGGCACTATAACTTCCTCCTGATAATATACTACTACCACCACCTCCGATAAATCCATCCATACCATTATAAGGTGCTGATGCAGCTGAAAATGCTGGTCTTATAATGTTGTTATTCCCACCAACTATGGATGAATACGTACCCTGTGTAATATAATTATTCAACCCACCTCCTATCAGTGAGATACCAGCATTTAACATTTTATTTATGGTCCCTCCAACTATTGTAGAACTAATAGAGTGTTGCAGTTGATTAGAAGCTCCACCTGCAATGATACTATAACTGGAAGCACTAATAACATTTCCTGTACCACCTACTATTGATGACCATTTTGAATCAGTTGAATTTAACTTACCTTTTGGGTATATTATATTACCTTCCCCTCCACCTATTAAACTAGAATGTGAACCATGCCATATGATATTATTTTTACCACCTACGAGTACCGCTTCAGTAGACCCACTTATTTGGTTAAATTGACCAGCACCGATAAATGAGTATTGTGAACCATTTATAATTTTATTAGTATTTCCACCACCTACAACAGAATAAGAAGAAGCACTAATAGTACTAGCTCGTCCAGCTCCTATAAAAGAACTTGTAGACCCAGTCCTAATTGTGTTGGATTCCCCTCCACCTATGACAGCATAACTGTTACCCTTAATAATGTTTCTCTCTCCTGCACCTATAAATGACGCTATAGTTTGTTTACCAGCTTCAGAATCTGAGTTTGCTGCGATTTTATTTAGTATACCACCAACCACAACAGAATCTCTGTCATTTTGGATTTTATTACTGGACCCTCCACCTATAAATGATTGGGTTGAGGCACTCACCATGTTATATAGTCCCGACCCTATAAATGAATATATAGACCCACTAATAGTATTATATGTTCCAGCACCTAGAAATGAAGCTGAATCACTCCTTGCTTCCACTTGTGTAAATCCAGCATGTATTTTATTGTATTGACCACCACCTAAAACTGAATAGGGGGAACCACTAATAATGTTCATATTACCTGCACCTATAAACGAGTATTGTGACACTTCTCTAATTTCATTTTGAAATCCACCTACTATAGCAGAGTCTGTGGCAGTTGTCGCACAAATATTATGGAATTGCCCACCACCGATAAACGCTCCAATTGCGTCCTTAATTGTATTCTGTTGACCACCCACAATTGTTGCTACAGAACCACCACCAAGGTTATTTCCATGGATTATATTAGACTGACCACCACCGATTGTAGCTGGGCCAACAGTACCAGAAATTGCATTTTGATTACCTCCCCCAATAGTAGCACCTAAAGATGTATCTATTATGTGATTCCCATGTCCACCACCAATAGAAGCATATACGTATCCTCCTGCGTTACTAACTCCACTAATAACGTTCCGACCTCCACCCACTAAAGTTGAATGTGGTGCACCTGTTATTGTGTTATAATATCCCCCACCTAAAAAAGAGTGGCTACTAGCTGATATACCATTATACTGACCTCCGACTAATGTAGTGTAGTTATTATTCTTCAATGGCTCCTCACTTATGTGTTGGGATATTGTATTTTTTAGTCCTCCACCTATAAAAGCGAAAGTACTGGCACTAAGTACATTTCTCTTACCACCTACTATTACGCCGTAAGTAGCTCCAGACATGTAATTACCCCACCCAGAACCTAAATGTGCAAATGATGAACCAGACTGAATTGTATTACCACTACCACCAGCAATGTCAGAATATACCGCGTCCACATCATGAGCACCTAAAATTGGCTCAATAGAGTTACAGGACGGACACATCCATCTTGGGTGTGAGTACATGTATGGGGTATCCCCAGTACTTGTTTCATAAATCGTAAGAGTGTCTGTGTTTGAACTAATTGTGATACCAGCAAGTCCTGAAATACTTTTAAATCTTAAGTACCCGTCATTAGCGTTTGCTATTTTATCCTTATAAAGGCCAACACCTAACCCTAAATTTTGACCTTGTGTATCGTTAATTTTTTGATTTAAAATTCTAAGGTCGTTATCTAATTCTGCATGTGTTAAGGGGGAACCTTTAGTGATTCTTAGTGTCCATGGACTGGGTGTAGGTAAATAAGGCATAATTATTCTTTATAGATAAATATTATGTAATCCTAAATATATCTAAAGTCTATTTAACTTATGAAATAATCTTCCCATAAATTATTTATTTGGGGTTTGGGTGGGTTTTTGAAATGGTATTTTTTATAACCTAATACACTTATAATCTTTTGAGTAACGTCTATAGCTTTTTGTACATCCTCTATAATCACATATTCTTCAGAGGTGTGGTAATTATAATATCCAGCCGCTAAATTTAGACAAGCAAAATCAAATTTCTTTTTTAACATCATAGTATCCGTATATGGGTGATGCAACCAATTAACATATCCATTCTCTAATAGTAAACCCTCTACAGAATTAATAAATTTACTACCTTCTTCAAATAGTTGTACGCCCATTAAAGTCTTACTTATAGTGTTGTTTTCGGTAGAATCAAACTGAATAGCATAACCGACATCTTTAAAGAATTCTGGGTCCGCGTGTTTAGAACCATTACACCCAGTTTCTTCAGCTACCGGTAAGAAAAGTTTACATGTGTCTATTTTTTCTAATAATTGTAAACAAATAAACACGCCCGCTTTATCGTCACCCCCAATTCCTGTAGGGTCACCAGTTACTTTTTCATATGCTTTTAATCCTAATTTGTATTCTCCCTGTGCATTTAATAATGTTTCTTCTTCTACTACCATTTCTACTTTTTCATGTACACTATCTAAATGTGCCACAAAACAAGGGTAATGTTCTGAACTTCCTTTAGTTATATAAAGATTACCTATATCGTCTTGATATGACTCAACCTTCAAATCTTTTATATAATTTAGAATATAGTTAATTAAATCTTCCTCTTCCCAGGTTTTTGTTGGGACTGCTAGGACGTCTTTAAGATGTTTTAATGTGTTTTCATTCATAAGACAAATATACAATATTTTTTTTACAATACAAAATTATTTATATTTTGTTTTCTCTAAATTATTTTATATATTTGTACCATGACACCAGATGAATACATAGGAATTGCAGCAAACAGCCGAGATAAAAGATATTATGTGCACCCTAAAGCAAAGATAGGTAAAAATATAACATTAGAACATGGTTGTATTATAGACGCGGAGACAGTAATAGGGGATAATTGTTATATAGGACCCAATACAGTAATTCATGGGGGTACGACTGTAGGTGATAATTGTAAGTTTGGGGTTGGTGTTGTATTAGGTACTGACCCTATGGATGTAAAGTGGGATGGGGGTAAAACCTACGTTAAAATAGGCGATAATTGTAATTTTGAAAATTACGTAGTTGTATCACGAGCTGCTGATTCAGGAGGGTCTACTATAGTAGGAGATAACACTATTCTAATGAGTAATTGTTTTATAGCACATGATTGTATAATAGGAAAAGAAAATCTTTTCACTAACGGTTCTACCTTAGCCGGAAGAGTAAAAACTGGAAGTAATGTAACTTTAGGGGCGTATACCGCTATTCAACCCCGTCAAATTATAGGGGATTTTGTTTATACAGCATGGAATTGTGGGATACATAAAGATATACCACCCTACTTAAGAATAGTAGAACAAAATGGACCATTACGTTATTTAGGTATTAATATTGTAGGATTACGTAGAAATAACTACACTAATGAAATAATAACAGAGATAAGGGATATATATCGTTTAATTTATGAATCTAATATCCCTTTAAAAGAGGCTATAAACACCATCAATGTCTCTTTCCAAGATTCTAACCATAAAAAAAACATATTAGATTTCATTAATAACTCTAAAAGAGGGATTCTAAAAAAGAATTAACTGGACCAGTAGCTCAGCTGGATAGAGCAACAGCCTTCTAAGCTGTAGGTCATAGGTTCGAATCCTATCTGGTTCACTAGAATAATTAAAAAGTAGACATTAACACTATAATTGTTTGTAATTAAAAAAAAATGTTTATATTTACACTATGGGGGTGTCCCGGAATTGATTGGCATATTAATTACTGGTCAGCACGTCAAGCCTGAATTAAGCTTGTAAAACTGATTCATACTTTCTATACGGCAACGTTTTAGATACCATGGCTACTCTCGGCCTTGTTCGTGAGGAGTCGCTAGAGTTGGTGTAGTTATACTACATTAGTTCTCCATCCCATCTGAAGAATTTAAGGTTTGTGTCTTTAGTTTTTGGGGTGTCGATAGACAAACCGAACCCACCGACTGTTCGTTGAGGTGGTTAAATAACATATGACTGGGTCTCTTGGATGGTTGTTTATTCTAGAAAGAAGGCCGAGTAATAAAGAATAAACTACACGTGTAGGATAGACTACTACTGAAGATGAACAAGACGCGGGTTCGAATCCCGCCACCTCCACCAAACAAAAAAAGGTCCGAAAGGACCTTTATTGTTTTATAATATTTATTTTTTTAAGCTGTGGCTGTTTTCGATGAAAAAGCTCCTGAAATAGTATCCCATAAACTACTTAACATACCACTAAACATATCACCACCATCTTTAGGTTTTGTATCTTCTGATTTACTATCTAATACCCCTTCTACTTCTGCCCTTTTACCAAACAATTTACCACATATTAAACTTTCTAACTTCTCAACCAAAACAGTGTGTACTCTACTGTCCGACATGTAGTCAGCCACAACATTTCTAATAGTCATTTGCATATTACCTTCTTCACCAGCAAATGACCCAATAGCTTTCTGAACCATATACTCCTCAGTACCTGTAGCTAAAACATCCACAAGATAATTACATTTTAATAATTTTGGTATATCCATAAAAGGAACATTACCTAAAGCTAGTTTTAAAGCATTTCTAAATTCACCTTCAGGAATACCTAACACACCTAATAACCAATTATACATCCCCTCACGAATAGACCCCCAGATACCATCCATAATACCCTCGTTCAATATATTGGAGTGGGAAGTTAAAGCTTCAATTACAATATCTTCATCATATCCTTTTTTAACTAAACGATTTTTTTCCATTAATATCGCCATAGTTAAAATATTTGCCCCTTTATTATGGTATTTTTCCATAATACGACCAAATCTTTTTGTCATATGGTGATATTCCCTAGAATTTTCAACCACCACTAGTCTTGACTGGTGTTTATGTTCTTTCGCTATATCCTCAATTAATTTTATTAATTCAGATTCCTTTAAAGTTATTTTTCTTTTACCCATAATGTTATTTATTTTTTCTTTTTCCTAAACCTAAGAACCCACCTCTTCTATCTTTAACTTTTTTAACGTTTCCATATTTATCAAAAGTAATTTTTTGGGTATTAGTAACTATCTTTTTAAAGTTACCTGTTCTTTTATTAAATTTAGTTACCTCTACATCGTCTGTTGTTTCAAAAGTAGAACCATTAGGTGATTTTAATACATCCACACCATTTTCACTATCGAATACTAATTGGTCTCCCACTTTAATCACATCACCTTTATTGTCAGTAGTGTTAACCATTACTGCTACAGTTTCGTTTTCTGGATATTCTTGGTCGGTCACACATTTTCCATTTGCATCTGGTGTTGTCCCGTTTGGACATCCACAACCCCCACCAGGAATTGCTACCATCCCATTTGCTTTTTGAGCTGCTGTACAACTCCTTTGTACTGTTGTTGTGACAACTTCTTCACTACCTCCTTGCCCACCTTTTAATAAAGCTTTAGCTGTCATTGCCATTACTTCACCACCTGCTTCCTGACCTGTATTATTTGATTTTTGAAATGATATTACCGCTGATTCAGTTGCTGGACCAAATATGCCGTCTAATTTAAGTTTAGCTCCAGGTAATAACTCTTGTAATTTTTTAACACCTGGACCTGAATGACCCCTATGCATTGTTCTTGAACCTGAAACTACTTGTTCGAATGAAGGCCCTTTAGTGTATCTTTGTTTGTTATCTGTACCTCCTCCTGATGGTGGTTTTACTTTTTCTTTTTCTGGTGTATCTGGTCCACCTACCTCAAAATACATTCCACCGAAATTAAATTCTTCTTCGCTTAGATTAGATTTTTTTTTTAAAGCTCTTTTGAGTCCCTCATCTAAACTTAATTCTTCTCCTGTGTCTCCCAGTGATAACTCATCTCCTTGACAGACATAACTAGCAAATCCTGTTGCTGGTTTTCTGTTTGCTTTTTTACCTCCTGGGTAAAATACGACTCTACCGTCTACAGTGAATAAACCAACATCATTACCTATTCTAATTTGGTAGTACTCCAAACCACTTTTAGATTTTTTAAGTGTTCCTCCGTGTTTTTTTGAAGTTTCTACAACACACGCAAATGACTCATTAAATGCTCCCCCTTCTGGCTTAACACATTTTCCATCTTTATCTTTTACCATCCCATCTTCACATGCTGTATCCCCTTCAATATCTGCTTGTATTGCTGCAAGGAACTCAGCACCAGTACTATAATTTACATTTTTAAACACCATAAATGGTTTACCAGCTAATGGTTGTTTCCAATATCTGTTTACATCCGCACTTGATAGGTCACCATCAATCCACTCCTCTAATGTTTCACCATCTTTTTTACCAAATTCATCAGTTACCCTAGCCAAATCTAAAACAGACTTCATTTTTCCTACCATTCCTTGCATGACACTATCAGTAGTACCCCATCCGTCCATTGCCTCATATAGTTCATCAGCATATTCATCAGCTTGTGAACGTGATATTACACCCATATCGTCCAACACAGGAACACCAGTTTCTATTTCTAATTTTCTTATAGCTTTTTCTATTTCTCCCCAGGTACCTCTATCCATTGCCAAAGCGTATTTTTCATCACCTCCCATAGCACCTTCATCATTCCACCAATCACCTACCCAGTCTACTACTTCCGACGCACCTAAAACAGCTGCAATAGCTGGTACCCACGCAACTTCATTAAGTGGTCTTTTCTTAGCTAATCTCTTGTTGGTTTTAGGTTGTGTCCCTTCAGCTTGTTCAAAGATAGTTTTGCTTCTATCGTAACCCATAAGGTAGTCTATTTGAGCTAAATCTTCTCTTAAATTTTGTTTTTTGTTTGTCATAACTAGTTAATTTTACTATAAATAGTATTTTATTTTATTAATTCTTTTTTTTGGCGCTCTTATTTTCTTCTTTTAGTGGTTTTTTACCACCCCAATAAGTCATATCGTTTTCTTTTAATGGTTTTACTGGTTTATGTCCCATTAATTCCATCATTTTTTCTTTTTGTTCTTTTAGAGGTCTTCTCACTGTTATATTTTTATATAAATAGTTGGTCAACACGATAAATCTCTCTATAGTGTACCTATATCTTCTATTTTATATACCTGGTACCATTTTCTTAAGTAATCCCATCAACCAAGGTGGTACATCCATTTGGCCTTCTTGTCCTGGAGTCACATTATCCGCAAATGCATCCGCTATTATCTCTTGGTCTGAATCATTCATAGCACTTACCTCTGCCATCCCTTCCGGTGTGTTCATATAATCACCAAATTTCTCTTCTATTTCTTCCTCCGACATATTTTCTAATACCATAGCTCCACCACCAAGTCCTGTTACCCACCCAAAGAATTTACCCCACAGCTTGGTCCTACCTAATAAACCCTTTCTTTGCATTTTAGTTAATGGTCCTCCTTTTCTAAACACTTTTGGTGCTACTAATATTCCACTTTTAGTCATTTGTTTACTTGCTTCTGTAAAAGTTTTAGTGTAGGTTTTAACATCCTTACCTAAACTTTTAAAAGGTCTAGAACCTATTAAAGGTATTTTAAAATTTGCTAATTTATTACCAAAATTAGTTAACCATTTACCTACTGCGGTATTACTGAACCCTTTTACAAAAGTGGCAGTCTTTCCTCCCATTTTTCCAGCTTCACTTGCTACCTTACTGGCATTTCCTGCTTTTGCACCAGCATTAATTCCTTTAACTCCCGCACCACCTAATTTACCTAATTTCATTAAACCTATTAATGGTTTTGCTATTAAATCACCAGCGTAAGGCACTAAAGAAACTAAACTTAACATCCCAAAGAAAATATGTCCTTGTTTAAAATAAGAAATTGCGTTAATTCCGTCAGCGATTCCTGTTGGGTCCACTATCCCAACTAGGTCTAGTACTGTATTGTACCATTTATATTCTTTAAGGAGTTGTCTATGTTCAGTTAGTGGGTTTCCTTTTCCTCTAGTGATGTTATGGTTATCGGCCCAATGTGTCATCCCTACTGGATTTGCGTGACCCCTACTTATTCCACTTTCCCAAGTAGGTGCACCTGTTCCTCCCGCATCAGAGACTCCTGATTCAACACCACCACCATCAACACCTTCTAAACCTTGTTCATCTAACTCAATGTCCAAAATTTCACTGTCTAGTGTCTCTTCTCTTACTATTTGGAGGATAAGATTCTTCATTATTTTTTTCCTACTGAGGTAGAGGAGAATCCCTTCTCTAACCCATCATCAGCATCTTTATTATTGTTAGTAACTTCAAAAGTTATTTTTACGTCGTGACCCCCATCTTTGGTTTTAAACTTATATGTTTTTTTTCTTTGTTTAGTGGATGGGTGGTGAGTTTCATCTTCACTTACCTTATCTAAATTAGTGGTAAAAGCAGCATTTCTTATACCTAAGTCTATACTTTTATACACACCTAATTCTTTATCTTGTGCCTCTTTTAAGATTTTTTTTAACACTCTTTTAATTTGAGTTTCGGTTACCTTTATTTTTTCCATGTTAACTAATTTTTGTTTTTATCCATTCTATAAGATGGACCTTAGCTTTATTTCTAACTTTTCTATTTATTGTCGATGAAAGAAAATCCTCAGTGTCATCCATTTCACAAATAACATCTGTTAGTAGGTCTTGTCTAAATTCTTCAATGATAAGAGGTGTGGAATCTAACATATTAATTTCACCATCTACTCTCACTTCTTCAAGAAACTTAAATATTCTATTCTCTGTTTCATTTAATTCACTAACATCATTTTCACGTATACTCTTATTGGATATAATCTCTTTAACTATATTTCCAAGATGATTTGTTAGTGTTAATCTTTTTTTCACAACATTAAGTTTTTTATTATAAATATTTGTGTAAGTGGGAATGTTTTACTATCTTTGTAATATAAAGTAAAAAAAAATTATATTAGATTAAAAATACTTAAAATACAAGTATAATTTGTAACAACAAAGATAAATTTACGTATATAATAATACCAACTGATTATCTAACTAAACAAATAAAACCCAATGAAAAAAATCTTAATTATACCATTCCTAATATTCCTGTCTTCTATTTTTATATCATGTGAAAAAGAAATGTTTGATGACCCAAAACCAATCTACAGTTTAGAAAATGTAGAATGGGTTTTATATAGTGGGAGAGTTTACGTTGAGAATCTAGATGATGAAACTCAGTATTACTACGACCATTTTGGGCCTAATAAAATGGTTAGTAACCTAGATATATTTGGGGGGTCCCAAAGTATCGTTGATGGGTTAAATCAGTACCAAACCACTTGGTTCATTTCTAATGGTACTTTTATATATAACTCTCAAGAGTATTACGACTATACTGAGATGGGTGTGGCTTCCAAAACTAAGTACACTGTCATTGGTGTCCCTCCCTTTGCATCTTCAAGAACAATTATCCCTATAGAAGTTACTGAAAACCATATGACTATTGAGGTGTATGAAGCTTTTGAGTCACATGATGGGGTTAACTATAATTATTTTACTACACTTACCTTCGTACGTGGAGGGACTACTTGTAATTATTGTGAAACAGACGTATATAATGGTTACACCTATGGAGGGGTTCTAAATTCTATTATAGACGAGCCTACAGCAAGTGAATCACTAAATGGGACCCAATGGGTCATAACTAGATATGATGAAGGCATAACCCCTTACTATCCAAATGACACTATAAATTTTATTAGTAATGTTTCTTACACTATTAATAATGGGGGGTGGCAAAATTATTCGGTATCTAATATAACTGGTAATAATTTAATAAGTTTAACCCTATATGAATGTGTAACATTAGGTGGTAATTATTCAGGAGAAATATTACCGGCATCGTTACTGAGTGGTGAAATAAATAACCAAATTTTAAATGGGATATTCGACACTGAAGGGTCTATTAGGGTTTGGATGGAGAAAATTAATTAGTACTCTTCCTCATTAGGGAAAAACTCTCTATTTAATTTGTTCTCGTTTTCTTCTTCTATTTTTTCTAAATACTTTACGCATTCCTCAACAGAGTCCCAATCCTTTTTATCTACAGCTTCCTTCAAATCTTCAATTACGTAACTAAGTTCTTGCATATTTTTTTTAAAATATATATCGTGTAATTTAAGAAAAGAAAAACTTTGACAATATAAATTATTTTTGTAATATTATAACATATGGTAAAAAATAAAATTTTAGTACTAGGTTATGGTATGTTGGGTCAGGAATTGGTTAGACAAACGGGTTGGGATTATGTGTGTTTAGAGGAGCATGGATTTGATATTACTGAACCAGAAAAATGGGGTGAGTATTTGTTGCAAGTAGAATTTGGGGCCATACAACATTGTCCTTATGATGCCATTATTAATTGTATTGCTAATACAGACACATACTCCACTGATAGGGATTCTCACTGGAATGTTAATTATAAAGGAACTGATAATTTAATAGAGTTCTGTAATAGCTGGAAGGTTAAACTAATCCAAATATCTACCGACTACGTATATGGTGGTGGAATGTGTAATAAAACAGAAACAGAGGTTCCTGTTCATTGTGATAACTGGTACTCCTACACTAAACTTTTAAGTGATGCACATGTACAATTAAAATCTAACAATTATCTAATGCTAAGAATTGGTCATAAGAAAAGACCTTTTACATATGAAGTAGCTTATGATGATATGTTAGGTAATTTTGATTACACTGATGTTATTACAGAAATAATTATAAAAATGATTAACTTAGATTTGAATGGGATTTACAATGTTGGTACGTCAGCGAAAAGCATGTACACATTGGCTAAACAAACTAAGGTAGATGTTATCCCAGGAAGAGTACAGGGGTCTCATATGCCTAAATGTGTTCTAATGAATTTAGATAAATTTAAATCCCTAAAGTTAAATGAATAAGAATTTTGGGTTAATGGGTGTGGCGGGTTTTATAGCACCTAAACATTTAGAAGCTATTAGTGCCACCAAAAATAACCTTTTAATTTCTTTAGACCCACATGATAGTGTGGGTGTATTAGATAAATTTTTTCCTGAGTCACTATTCTTCAAAAATGAAAAAGATTTTATAAAGTCTCCATTATTAAAAAAGTTAGATTTTATAAGTGTGTGTACCCCCAACTATCTCCATAAGTCCCATATACATTTAGCTTTAAGTAATAACATAAATTGTATTTGTGAAAAACCTTTAGTTTTAAACTTAGACGAACTATACGACTTAATAAAATGGGAAGAAAAATATAAAAGAAGGGTTTACCCTATACTCCAGTTAAGGTTGGACCCAGAAATAATTTCTTTTAAAAAGGAGGTAGAGGATAATCCAACTAAATTCTACGACATTGATTTAAATTATGTCACAACCAGGGGTGATTGGTATTTTAAGTCTTGGAAGGGAGACGACTCTTTGTCTGGGGGAATATTAATGAATATTGGTGTTCATTTTTTTGATATTTTATGTTGGGTTTTTGGTGAGGTAACTAATTACACCGTAGACATTCAAACCGACTCAACTTGGTCGGGACATTTAGAATTTAAAAACGCAAAAATAAAATGGTTATTAAGTATAGATTCTGAATATCTACCTAAGTCCTACCCTAATAAGGTATATAAAATAATGACTATAAACAATAAATCTAAAATAAAGTTTTCGGTAAGTAACCTTCACACTAAAATGTATGATAAAATCTTAGAAGGTAACGGATTTACCTTATCAGACATATTACCAACCATAATACTTATTGATAAAATAAAAAATAAAAAATAATGCCTGTAATAATAAGAAATATATTTGAGGATTACTGTAAAGATAGATTCGGCGTTAAGGATTGTGTGGCGGTAAATAGTGGTAGTTCAGCTCTAATAGCCGCACTATGGTCAATGGACTTACAACCAGGTGATGAAGTAATAACCACACCTTTTACATTTATTTCAACAGTTACATCAATAACAATTGCTGGCGGAACCCCTGTATTTGTAGATATAAAAGAAGACGACTATAATATAGATGAAACAAAAATAGAATCAGCTATTACAGATAAAACTAGAGCAATACTACCAGTACATTTATATGGTCAAGCTTGTAATATGGATGTAATAATACAGATAGCGTTAAAACATAATTTAATTATTATAGAAGATTGTGCACAATCATTCGGAGCTGAATATAAAGGTCAAATGGTTGGCACATTTGGTGATGTGGGTGCGTTTTCATTTCATAAAACAAAGTCTATGTCTACATTTGAAGGTGGTATGATACTAACTCCCCACCACACCAGACTTAATAGTGAAAAGATTAGAGCTATATGTAATCAAGGTCAGGTTGGTAAGTATAATCATGAATATCTAGGATTTAACTTTAGATTAGCTGAACCTCTATGTTTACAAGCGTACCACAATATTAAATTACATATGAAATCATCCACAGCTGAATTAGGTATGAGAGATTGGAAGTATGGCCATTACCCAACAGTAGTATATAATCAACCCATATATAAGAAATTAGGTATAACTGGTGAATGTCCTGTTGCTGAAGCAGCTGCTAAGAAGGTAAGGGACTATAAGAAAACTAAATAGATTAATTCCAGAACATTAATTTTGCTACTACCCCAACCATTACTACCCATATGGACCAAAGAGCACCATTGGCTTTTTTCCTAAAGTCGGTATTACGATTAACTCTTGATATCGTTCCATTATCTGGGTCTAATAAAACTTTTTTAAGCATTGTTAAATCAGATTGAATTTTTTCTTGTCCTTCCTTAAGGAATGATACGTCTTTTTTTACTAGTTTTATTTCACTATATAAATGTTCATTAGTTAATCTCGCCATTAGATAAGTTTTTTAAATAAATAGTTCCCATCCCCGATAAATTTTTTTATCTTTTAGTAAAAACCGATAAAATGTTAAAAATTCTACTTTTTCTTATAGTTACATTTACAATATATCGATTATTCTTATACGGTAACAATAAAAAAGATAAATTTAAAATCAACAAATACACTAAAAATGAAAGTAAAAAGAAGTAAGTTAGAATACAAAGAAATTCATAGAAATTCCGAATGGTTAATTGTTAAACCGTTGAATTTAAAAAGCAGTTTAAAGTACGGTTTTAATACAAAATGGTGCACCTCTAGTAAAAAGGAACCTCATATTTTTTATAACTACTCTAAAGAAGGAATATTAATATACGTGATTGAGCGTAAAACTAATACTAAATGGGCTATATTTTGGGAGATAAATGAAAAAGGAATGAAAAAAGAATTATCGTGGTGGAATAGTGTTGACGATAGATTAGATTCTATGTTAGTTATGATTCCTGAAACTATAATGGATAAAATTAAAAAAGAATTATTTTTAGAGAGTAAACCAAACTATTTTTATTTTACTGAATCTGAGAAAAAAAATTATACCTTAGTAAGAGAGTCCCATGAAAAAGAAGAGGCTAGTAGGGACTGGGAGATATACAGAAATGATGGTCTAACCAATGAAGGTTATTTGGACTTCACGACAACCTCTACTACTATGGATGTGGATAAAATGGTAAATAAAACTTTACTACACAAATATAGTTATGACGCAATTAGGGAGTCTTTAACGGTACCTTATATCCCACGTAAAACTAACGACTAAATAGTGCTTCTCTTAATGCCTTTCTGCCCAATCTGGTGGTGGATTGTTCTTGTAAGGCATGCCCCATATATGGTTCATTAAACACCATATACTCTTTACCGTCTTTATATGTTGCATCTTGACCTTCGTTTTTAAAGATGTAAGTTTCTCCTCCAGTAGAAGGTCCAAATACAAAGTGCGATACTAAATGCTTCTTATACGCTTTCAACCAACCAGACTCTACCCACCATTGAGTCGTTGTATTACCATCTTCGTCTGGTGGCCCCTCCACTTCTTCTACACCCCCTAAAGATTTTGCTTGGAAAGTTAATTCCTTACCTTTATTTGCATTTACTAGTTTTATATCCACACCTCCCATAGCATCACCAAATATTCCAGGTTCCCCATCATATATAGCTTTCCAATCTTCACCATATAGTTCCTCTAAATGTGCAGCGACTTGGACTTCTTTTCCTGAGCCTCGTTTCCATGACCCTTGGTTCCGTTTAACCATTTCTTTAAATAGGGGTTGTCCCATTCCAAAAAGGACTTTCCTATTCAAATATATCCAGTTATTAAATTCCTTTATATTAAAAGAACACTGTAAATCATTATCATTTATATGTTTTTGATATGCCTTAACTAGAACATCTCTAACATGGGGGTTGGTTAGAAAGAAATTTAATATTGACCATCCGTGATTAGTTCCATGTGCATCGGTACCAGGAACATTAACAAATCCATTCTTTATGTGATATTCCGTTGGTTTTCCATCTTCTGATTTATATTCACTATACATTTCATTCAATGTCATTTGTATAGTGTTCTGTAATGCGTACCTCCAAGCTGTTCCATTCCAAAGTTTTTTTCCTAAAACCCATTTCAAATCACAAGACCCATCTCTTTCTTCTTTAAAATTTAATAGAGGGTCCAAACTGCCTCGTGTATCGTTATCGTAAAGAACATAAAAAGCTTTTCCAGATTTAGTTAAAGATACATATATAGAATCAATTACTAGTCTTCCGTTTGGTCCGTCAAAAATCATAGTTTGTGCTTCTGGGTCTTTATAAGAAACTGACGGACCATTAAAGAATACATAGGTTCTGCCGTTGAATTCCGAATCAGCTATCTTCTTATAGTTAATTTCTTGTGTTATTTCTTCCTTTAATAAAGTTTTACTTTCCTCTATTTTCTCAGTACCACCCTCACTAGGTGATAAACTTCTATAGACGTCCACATCCACTAATAGTGGTACATTTCTAAATTCCGGTTGTTCTGGGTTATCTGTATCAATAATCCATCTAACTAACATTTTTTCACCTATAGTACCAACACTATCCCAACCCATTACGACACCCTTAGTGAATGGAGGGACAGTAGGGTATGGGTCATCCATAAAGATTAACTCAATAACGTCACCTATCACTACTGGTGGGTTTAATTCCTGTTTTTCTTTACTTAATGCTTCAGTTATTTGTCCTTTCCTTCTCATTTCATCTTCAACTTCTTTGTCTTTAATTTCCATTTCCTTATCATTTTGAGCTTTATATTGTTTTTGGGATAACTCCTCCCCGTTATTAACCAAATAAAGTTTTCTTAATTTTCTTTTATCGATAAAATCTGTAATAGGGAAACCTGAAGATTGTAACTCGGTAATATACCTATGGAAAATATTATAATCCTCTTTCAGTGTACCAAATAATGTTTCGTCACCATTTGCAGGTAATGGAGGAAACTCATCTAAACATCTACCTACACAATCTGGGTCTATTCCATTTTCACCACAATAACATCTAAATTCTTCTACTATGTCATAGAACCCATCAAATAATAAAACAGCCGCTATTGCTCTCACATTACCTGTAGTAGCGTGAGTTATATTCATATCTACAGTCGGATATTCTTTATTGAGGGTATCATCCAATAAACCTAATTTCAAACCGTCACTTTCTGCCATATTAATAGTGTGTTCTGCATCACCAAAATGTTCAGTGGGTGAAGCAAAACTATCACTATATGTGCTAGGGTGATATGTCCTATATAAAGCGCGGTAGGCGTCATCCCTATATCTAGGCCAAATCTCTTTCATAAACTTACTTATTAAGTTAGGTTGGTGTGTTTCTATTTTTTCCATATATTATAAATACTTGTGGACTTACTTAAATAATATGTATATAATTAAATGAAAAACAATATTATAATGAATAAAGATGTGATTTTGGCTATATTATTCTTCATCATAGCACAAACCTTGGTTTGGTTACAGTTGAATGGACAATTTGTATGGCCTATTTTTAGGAAGGTAGAGTGGTTACTAATACTAATGGGATTACCAATTACTTGGTTATTTTTAACAGCTACTAGATACGGTGTTAATGGATTTGACGGGCTTTTATGGCCTCAAAGATTTCTGGCATTCGCTTGTGGGATAATTATTTTTAGCCTTTTTACTTGGTTTCTTAAAGGGGAGGGCTTCACAATGAAAACTATTTTATGTTTGTTGTTATCAGTAAGTATATTAGGGGTACAAATTTTATGGAAATAGGAAATAATGTGGATATTTATTGATGTAACTAGTTAAATAAAAATAGTTTAAAATAAAAGGGGTAAGTAAATAAAAAAAGGGGTTATTCCCTTTTTTTATGCTTTAAATCCCCTCTGGACTTGATAGTAGAATTTATCACAGGAATAATATAAAAGTTTAGCTTTATTTTTCTGCACTAACTTACCCATTTCACTGAGTCTTCCCTGTTGTCCCCAACCTATCGATATTATTTTTGTAGTTTTATTTTTCACACTACAAAGATAAATAATTTTATTGACATTGCCAAACAATTTACATATACTTATAACGTCTTATAGACATAAACTTTTAAAACATAAAATAACATGGAAACAATTTTAACAGTTTTAATTACTCTTGGGGTCGTGTCTTTATTAGGTTCGGTTTGGGGGGTGATTAGGTTGAGCAGAAGGGTCAATGACTTGGAAGTTGGTAGAATGGATATTGATGACGACATTTTAAAACTCAGAAAAGAACTAGAAGATGATATTGAACATCTTCATAGAGAAATGAGTAGATATAATGATGAACATACTAGAACCCTAGATAGGAGACTAGATAATGTTTGGTCAGATATACACAAACTAGACAAGATAATTAACCCTAATATTGATTTAATTAAATCTTAACTTAAAAAGGTCCTTCGGGACCTTTTTTTATAACATACCTAATTCTAATTTTGCCTCCTCACTCATATAACTCTTATCCCAGGTTGGGTCGAAGGTGATTGTAACCTCTGATTTATTTACACTTTCTAAATTACCGACCTTTGTTCTAACCTCCTCTGGTAAACTTTCAGCCACTGGACAGTTAGGACTTGTTAATGTCATTTCTACCTCTACGTCAAACTTATGTCCGTTAGGTTTTATATTAATAAAGTAAATTAACCCTAATTCGTAAATATTAACTGGGATTTCAGGGTCTTCCACAGTTTTTATTGTCATTATTATCTGGTCTTCTAAAATTTTTTCTGGTGTCATGTATTATAATATAAAGAAAACTTTTCGAATAACCTAGCCTTTATCTTCTAATTTTCGTAACTCCATTTTAAGTTTAGTTACATTAATTTCAATCATAGGTATAATACTTCTATCGTGAGCTGTTTTTTTCTTTTTAGATTTTAATTCCTCTAAAATATCTTCATTTCTTTTAATCTCAGCTTTTTTTGCTGTTACTTCTGGAGACTCATCCACATCTACTTCCACCTCAACCTCTACCTCTTTTTCTTTTTGTGGTGGTTGTTTTCCTTTTCTTACTGGTTCCTCTGCTGGGCTCTTCCCTAGTGCTTCTATATAGTCTTCTGGCCCTCTTGTAAATTTTTCTAATTCGGAAACACCTTTTTTAAGAACATTAGTCATGGCCTTTTTAATTAGTTTTTTTACTTCAGGACTTTTAGAAGCTTGAACAAGTGCTTGTTTTAGGACATCTATTAAACCCTCCTGTACTAACTTATTTTGTTGTGTTTTAGTTATAATAACTTTCATATGTAATAAATATTAAGGTCTTCCGTAATTCCATATACGTTTAAAGGGTTTAATATAATAATGTAGGAAAAATGTTTTAATTTCAGGTTTATTTAATTTCCTCCTTAATCTATTTTCCCATATGGTCGCGGGACATACTAGAACGGGGGAAAACACTAAATGAAGAATCCAAATATTAATGGGTACCCATATATAAAAAGGTTCATTAAAAATTAAATAATACGGACTAAATAATAGTAACATTATCGATATATGGTGCCCAAAAACTAAACCGTAAAATAAAATAAGATTTAAAATTTTCACCTTAAATCAGGTTAGACTGAGAATATGTTTCCTAATTTGAATTCACCACTAGATAAGTCCATGTAGTTTTCCTCTTCCGGCTCAACACTTAAAACAATTTCAATATCGTCTTGTGGTTCCGCATCCATAACCATTTCACTATCCTCATAATCCATTTCACCACACTCATCCAATTCCAAATCCTCATCTAATTCCACATCTTCGTCAAACATGTCCTCATGGTCTAAAGCTGGTTCATCTTCTCTCCACGCAAATGCTGAATCATAACTACCAGCATTATCTTTACCAGTACCTTCATTTAAAGATGTTAATTGTTTAAAATACTCCATTTCTTTTTTAGTTCCATGTTTTTGTACTAACTCAGATAACGCTAACTTATCTGTCTCTTCTAATTTCTCAGGATAAAGTGGTTTTATTCTATTTTCGAATTCTTTAACTTCTTGTACAAATTTATGTGTGTTTTCTTTAGATGCGTAATCTGAAGTTTGATTTAGGTGATTAATAACAAGACCTGTCGTATCTTGATTAAAAATATGGCCTTTATCTTTTATACTAGGAAACCCTGTACCACTTCCTAATCCAGCTAAGTAAGATTCTTTTAATGTTTGTAGGCTATTAAGTTTTCTTATACTTTCTTTTTCCTCATCATTTACATTATAATGTACTTTTAATTGTTTATATTCATTAAAATGTTTAGGTTCTTTATGTTTATAGTGTGATTTCATAGTATTCTTTTTATTATAAATATTTGGTTTTCCAGTAAAATTTAATTATATTTTATTGTGGTCAATTATATTATTGTAAATATGGTAAAAGAAGTTCAAGTAAAAGGTTATTACAGAAAAAATGGTAGCTATGTATCGTCGCATATTAGAAAAATAAAAACTCAACCACAAAAATTCAAACCAACCACCACTACAAGTCAAAAATACAAAAACAAAAATCAGTTAAAGTTAGATTTATTCTCTGGTACCACAGAATAAAACCTCTATATTTATATGTATGGACAAAAATCAACTAATTATAATGTTTCAAGATGTACTCCATCGTAGATTAAGTATGGGGACTATTATGGATTTAGATACCATAGCTGAATTAAATGAACCACCAGTGAATGTGTGGAAGTTCACTAATGAGATTAGGGGTGCTCTACAAAGTACCTCTAAACTATATGGTTTTAGTCCCACCAACTTTGAAGGGTATAAAAATGAATCTATGTTTTATACTATCTTATTTGATGTGTTTACTAATAGTTACAACCCTGATATTAATGGGGACTTTGACATTAACAAAATAGAAGAAGGGTTTCTACCTCAAAAATTTGTAGTTGGTAGTGATGAGACCCCTTTACCTTTTGTTGGTGGTAGTAGACAGGGCGAACTAGATGGGGTAACCTACCAAGAAATAGTGTCTGTTTTTGGGGAGCCTTCTCATTCCGAACCAAGTGGTGATAATAAAGTTCAAGTAGAGTGGGACATAAAATTTGATAATGGGGTGAGAGCCTCAATATATGATTATAAACAATATAATATGGACCCTAAGGACATTGATTTCTGGAGTATAGGTGGAAATAGTGAGTCTTCTGCTGCTGAAGTTTATAAGTCTATGGGTTTAATTAAACCAATTTAACCTCAACCCGACAGAATTGTGACGACAAATCTCTATCCTCGTCATAATGGTCCCACAACATTTCTATAAGTTCCTGTTGGTCTTCTGTGTAGTTTCTATGGGAACTTAACTTATTTCTTGCACTTTCTGGGAATAAAGATTGTATAAATGGTTCTTCATCTGGAAGATTGTCATAATCCACAAAATCTCCCGGTGCTATAATATCACCATCCTTATCTATAAGAACCCTAATATCCCAACAGGCATAACCGTGTTCACCATACCCATCTGACTCATCATATAAGTAATCAAAACCAATAGGTTCTACTTTAAACCTTAAATACGAAAAACCAGACTCGTTAGTTTCTTTCCAAGGAGCTTTCGCAAAATTACTGTTTTCTACACCACCGTACCACTCTATAGCTAATAGAGGGTATACCACATCCAATACATTATCAAAAGCTTCATCCTCACCGATAATGTCAAAGTATTTTAAAATACTATAATCAGGTTCACCAAGTTTATCCCACAGTTTAAAAATAGCGTTCTTATATTCTGGTTTAACGAACCTATTGAAAATCTCGTCAGTTTCTGTTCTTTGTTCCATTAAAGTTCTATTTTTAAATTTAACTAAGTCAACAATTGTTTGGTATTCTGGACTATTACGCAATTCTTTATGTCCACCAGCTAAAGGAATTAGGTCCTGTTGTGTAGAAGGAAAATTCATAATCTTAGTATAGAGGTCCCTAACTTCTTTGGGTGTTGCATTATTGGCAAAATAAATTACCTCTCTTGATGTCATCCCACCCACCATATAGATTAAAGTATAAAGACGATTATCTAATTCCTGGGGTAATTTTTGGGTTAGTACGTTTCCGTAATATCCGATTTCTTTTAACTTTTCCTCAAATAATATTTTCCTTATTAAATTTTTCATTATATTATAAATACCTTTTAAGACTTCTTAGTTGTCTTTTTTAAAAAAGGTTGTTATAATTATATAAAAATAGTAATATGCCAAAATCAAGAAATAGAAAAAACCATAAGAAAAAACTCCAGTCATGGAAAAATAACCAGACTAGAGATAGAAATACTGCAATGAAAAAATTTGAAGATATAAAAGAAAGAATGATGGAAGAACATAATAAAAAAATGGAAGGACAGGATAATAAATCAGAGGCCCCTAAAAAAATAGAACCAAACCCATCAACCAATATGTTTAGACCTGCCGATACATACCCAACTAAAAACAAATAAAAATAATTAATAATGGAAATTAGAATTTATACGTCAAAAACTTGTGCATTTTGTGAAAAAATTAAAACAGCACTAACTGAATCCACTCTTGAGTTTACCGAAATAGATATCAATGACGAGGATAATAAGAAAGAATGGTTAACAGTCACTAGATTAACTACGGCTAATGTAACCCCTCAAATAAAAATACCTGGAGACCATTGGTTACCTCATAGAGACTTTACTACACCTGAAGATTTAGTTAAAAGATTAGAGTTTTTAATAACTCATGAATTAGATGAGATGACAGAAATGGATTTGGCAATACAAAGTCAACAAATGTTACGAAATATTTCTTTTGGGATGAACGGTTTAAGACAAGATTTAATGAGAATCCAAAATGTATTATTTAACCCACCTAAAGATACTGATGGTGTTGACGGTGATACTGAACCTTCAGAAATAAAAGAATAATTAAAGAGAAGGTAGCGTACCTAAAGAAGGTAGGGAACGCTTTCTTCCTCCTTTAAAACCTCCAGAGGCCCCACCACCAACTACCGCATCATAAATACGATTTAATATTTTACGGTCACTGTTGGTGAATCCCTTAGGGAGTTGTGAAATATTAATGTTATCTTGTTCGTCTAATTGGGTCTCGTACTTACCGTGTGAGAATTCAACATCTTCTCCCATATTCTCAAGTAATTCAACAACTCTTCTTAAAGCGATAGCAGGTGCTCCTTCTGACAATAATTTCTGAATTTCCCAAAGAACCTTTACCGTTTCTTCTGTAGATACTCCACTACCTTTAGTTTTACTAAAGAGAGAGTCTTCATCATAAAAATAATCTGGGTTACCACCTGGTGTATCCATACCAGCATCTTCTTTAATGACTTTCTGGATTACCTTTTGTATTTGTGATTCAGTTATTTGATTTGGTTTTCTCATTATTAAAATCTCTATATATTAAGCTTGTGCGGCTTGAACCTTTTGATAAACATCCCCGTATTTTTCATATGCTTTTGCTATAAAAGCATTATTAAATGGTCCAGATGGGTCTAACTTAATCTGTTTTGCATAGTCAGGGTATTTGTAATTTATCCAACCTCTAAACGCGTCTCCTTCTTTTTTATCTTTAAAAGGTACTGTAGCCTTTCCACCTGTTCCTTGTTCAGTCCCTTCTTGGTCACCGTCAGCTACTTGTTGGTCACTACCACCTCCTTTAGATTGTTTAAGTGCTCTTAATATTGTTCTAAATTCTCTTAGGTCACTACCACTTAAATCATCAGCAATAAAATCATACATATTAGTATATTGGTTACTTTTACCAAACATACCTTTATCATTGTGGGTAGCACATCGTATAACTTTATTCATGGACGTCCACTCCTCCCACGTATTTAATTCATCTAAAGCTCTAAATAACATTCTCTCGTTCGTACCAAAACCATCAACAGCTTTATAAATTGCTTTATAAGCTCCTGCGTTCTTTGGTGGGAATTTTTTTACACACGGTTTGAACATATCTAACCAACTAGATTTTTCTTCTTGTTCTCCAGCAGCTCCTCCTTCACCCTTACCAGATGTACCACTAGGGAAAGCCTTAGCTAATTTATCTACAGTTGCCTTATATTTTGAATCACCTAAAGATATCCATTTGTCGGACCCTTTCTTTCTTGTGTTCCACACATCTTTTATTTGTGTATATTCCCACACTGTGTCACCAGGGTATTGTACTATTTTTTCTGTTGTTGTTTCCGTACTTGGCCCGTCACCACCACCAAAAGGATTAAAAGACTGTTCTTTAAGTTTAGTTTTTTCACTTATAACTCTACTAACAATATTTTTCAATTGTTTCTCATTTAATTTTATAACTTTTCTTGCCATTTTTAATTATTTTTTAATTTTAATTTTATCTTTTCGCTAATTGACAATCGGATATAGTCGGATGGACACATCCTCTTTCTTTTCCTTTGTCGTCACAAAAATTACTGAATTTGCCATTTTTACATTTTTTACAACATCCAGCTCTTCTTATTGTTTTATTATGCCCTTTTGGTTTTGGGTTTCTATCTTTTGTTGGTCTATCTGGGTCATCGTCACCGTGTGGGTTATCTGGTCTATCTGGGTTATCCCCACCACCATCAGGTTTTTCTGGTCTTGGCCTGTCTGGTCTATCATCGTCATCACTTTGAGGTGTTGGGATTAACTCATATGATGGTGTTGGTAATTTTTTAATTTTATTAAAGTTTTTATCGTCATCCTTCTTTTGTTGTTCTGCCGCTCTAGTCGTAATGTTATCCTGGGGTATGTGCACATCCACTGTCTGGAATGTTCCAGTTTCACCACCTGTAATATCTACTACTTCAGGTAGTTTTCCACTATCTTTTTTTCTTCCATTTTTCGTTAAAATACCACCTGGGTCAAATGCACCCGAAGAAATATACTGACCAGCATTAGCTGCTCCAGTTCCACCCCCCGCTGTCCTACCAAAAGATTTACCAGCACCTGGATTTTCCTGTTCAGAAATACGAGAAAGTCCCATCATCTTTCTCATCTCATTCATTTCTTTTAAAACTTTTTTTAACATAGATAAAATTCTTTTTATATAAATATTAATTACTTCCTGAATGGAACCTTTTATTAGTAATAAATTCATGGTACCCTTCCTTACTTCCTCTCCAATCTAAAGGTAACCCGTGCTCTTTATTGTATTTTGTTTGTTCCTCACCAATACCTTTTAGTTTAGCCATGACTTTATTTAATAAACTATCCTGACCATCTTCTTCAGTAAATTCCCCCTGTTTAGCTAATTTTAAAGTACTGTATAAATCTCTTTTAACCCCATTAGACTCATCTAGGTCTTTCATATAACTCCCTCTAAAACCAACAGGTCTATTCTCTTTATCGGGTAGACTATCTATAATATTTATTAATTCTTGAACTGGTGTATGTAATTCACCCTCCTCAACTAGTAATTGGTACAATCTTTGTACTATAGCTTCTTCCCCGTATAACTGTTTGGTCGCTACTTGTTCTTTAAGGTGACCACACACCACATCTATAAAAGACTTTAGGTGATTTTCCAATTCACCAGAATATGTTTTAACGAAACCAACTGCCTCACTAACTTCTTCAGTAGATTTTAAATCGTCTATTTTTTGTGAACTTGGTTTACAAATTTTATCCACATTACACCAATACATCCCCTTACGACAATCCTTTTTCTCAACAGATTCCTCAGCTAAAATTTTTTTAACCATCTCTTTAAGATGTGTTTGACTTATTTTGATTTTTTTCATAGTATTAATCTGTTATATATAAATATAAATATTATGGTTAAAATTATTAAAATGAAGAAGTCCAAATATAAAAGACGTAGAGCCATCAAATGTGAGTTAGTGGAACGTAGTAAGAACAATCCAGGGTACTGTAAGTATATGATTACTATAGCAGAATTAGATGGTACGGTACATAAACAACCAGCCTACGGTAAGGATATGCAAGGAGCATTATCTAGACTAATGAATACAGAAAGGACAGTTAAGATTGAAAGAAAGTTAGAGACTAATACTGGATTGGTGTTCCTGTCATGGTTATTGTTAATGGGAACGTCGGCTATATTTTTAGGGACAATGAATACACCATGGATGTTAGTATATACATTTGGTACTATTATATTAGTGATGATTGTGGCAGCATTGTGGTATAATTATATAAATAAAAAATAATAAAAGCTTTTATTAATTGCTTTATTATTTAAGCTGCTAGCATATAACATATATGCAGGCAATTCGATTTGGACCAACAAAAATCAATTTTTTTTAAAAATTTGTTTTATTACTTTTTTATTTGTACTTTTATAGTAATCAAACACAAAAAAATAATATGAAAAAAGATTTAATAGAAGTACTTAAGGACAAAGTCTGGGAACAGTATATGGGTGTAAAAGGAGGTGATTTTGAGATGTGGTTAGAAGGGTTAAGTCCAATACAAAAATTAATGTGGAAATCAAAATTTAATGGGCGGAATACACACACGACATTGAAATAATACCATAAAACCCTACACAATTAGTGGAACTGGCCAGAAAATTAGTGAAATAATTAATTTAAATTAAAATATATAAATGAGAACAGAATTTGAAAAATACGCAACAGGGCATGTGGGAATTTCTTCCCTAAAATTACACGATTATCAAAATAGTATGACACCTTACATTTTAGAGGAACGAGAAATGAGGGCCACACAAATGGATATCTTTTCTAGATTAATGATGGAGAGAATTATTTGGATAGCTGGACCAATAACGGAAATGACTGGTATTATAGTCCAGGCTCAGTTAATGTTTCTAGATAATGTAGAAGAAAAAGATATCACTATGCACATTGATTCACCAGGGGGGTCAGTTAAAGCTGGGTTAGGGATGGTGGACGTAATGGAATACATTAACTGTGATATTGCGACCGTTAATACAGGTATGGCAGCTTCGATGGGTTCAGTTTTATTAGGAGCGGGAACTAAAGGTAAACGGTCATCCCTAAGATTTAGTAGAACAATGTTACACCAATCAAGTGGTGGAGCGTATGGTAATATACAAGACGCAAGAATAGAAATGGTAGAGTGGGAAAAAGTAAATAAAATTTTATTCCAACTACTAGGTAGATATTGTGGTAAAACAGCAAAGAGGGTTGAGAAAGACGCTGCTAGAGATTTATGGTTAAGTGCTGAAGACTCTTTAAAATACGGTATTATAGATGAACTTGTAAAAAAGAAAAAATAACATGGGTGTAGTCGGTCAAATAGTCGTGACATTATTAGTGGTATTAGCAACCTCAACTGCAATAGTTACTTTAATAGAATATTTTATAGAAAAAAATAAAAAATTATAATGGAATCAGAATATAGTTGTGATAAATGTAAGTTACCCATGCATAACATTATGGAAGTGGGTTATTTAGGTGACCCAAACGGTCCTGATGCTGACTTTGAGTGTAATCCCACTATGGAACTGATGTGTTTATGTCCTGAATGTACCCCTGTAAAATTTTTAACACATAAAGATAAAGATAAAGATATTTTAGTCACTTATGAAAAAAAAATATCCAGATAACATAGTTTATGATTATAAATTAGGTAAGTTTGATGCCAATACAAAATCATACCCCACTAATGTAGGGTCTCAAAGTTTCGAACCAATAAAAGTAGATAAAAGTGATAGTCGTAAAGCGAATAACTATTTTGATACTAGGTTAAATGAGTTAAAGTCGGAATATAATAAGTTAGTGGAGGAGTATAATTGGACTAGGTTAGTATATAAATCAGATTATAGTTTCCAACCGTTGATTGGACAAGAATATTACCTATATGAAAAACCAAATAAAGAATTGTTTCTAAGTTTGATAGGCCCAAAAGAATGGGACAAGTTGCACGTAGGAACTTTTAGGTTATTAACTAATGGTAAATGGGAAAAGTTATGAAAACTACCTTATATCTGGTACATAACCCTTATAAAAGATATAAAAGGCGTTTTTCAAGGTCTGAGAACGAAAAATGGGCACTCTTTAACCAAAATAAATTTTTAATTAATTATATCGTCAATAAATTAGACCACAACCATAACCTTTCTATAACGATTGCTGACTTATGTAAATTTTTACACATAGGTGGAAAATTAGAGGAAATGGTTTTTGAGATTTACGATTCATGTAGATTGAAACCTTATGATACACATAACCACGACCCACAAATATCTATTGTAGAAAATAACAGTTGGATTGGTCCTTCCTTACAAAAAAACATCCAAAATACTAGGTAATTTAAAAACTTTTTCGTATATTTGTAGTATGAAAACTATAAAATATATCACCCTACTATGTACACTAATTACAATTGTTTTTTTAAGTTTATATGGTTACACACCACCAAATACCAATACTATAAATAAAGAAACCACAATCTGTATACTGCCACTTAATGGTGGTGTGAGTAAACATGAAATGGATTCCGCTGTTTCTTACTTAAAATCTACATTTCCTACCACTATAATTATAATTGGGGAGAATACTGAATTACCCGACTATTGTTTTAATGGGAAAAGATATAGAGCGGACTCTATTCTAAACTTTCTAAGTTCCCTAGACATTAAAGCAGATAAAATTATAGGGTTAACGTCTAAGGATGTCTCAGTTACTAGAGTACTACAAAAGAATAATAAAAAAGTAACTTATCCTGATTTTGGAATACTTGGTTTGGGTAAATGCCCTGGAAAAGTATGTGTAATATCTAGTTACCGTCTAAAAAACAATGTAAATATGTTCGCTAAAACAGTTGTACACGAATTTATGCACACATTAGGTGTTAAACATTGTGAACATTCTTATTGTATCATGCAAGATGGGAAGGGTTCGGGTAAAAATATGAAAGAGTCAAATCACGTACACAAAAATTGTTTAACCCAAGCAAATCAAGAATTATATAAAATAGTTAGGTTTAGGAAAGGGAGACCTTATTACCAAAGTCAGAAATAAGTTGACTGGCATCCATACAATATCCCTCATTACCCCCCAAAGCATTAAAGAAATTATCATTATCTGATGGTTTAACTTGTACTAGATAATCGGTTTTCGATTCACCCATAATAAAAACAGGGACACCTGCTTGTGCCATACGTAAAACAGCTGGGTTATTAATAAACTCAGCTGAAACGTTAAAACACCCAGCACTCTTATCAAATTCATCTGTTCCGTGGTACCTTTCTACAAGGTCTATATATTCTTGTGGTATTTCATTCTTACTTTTCGCTTGCTTTAACGCTTTAGATAGAACTGCATCAGCTTTTAATCTATTTTGTATAGGTACTAATCCGTGAATAGCTGTCCCCAATTTTTCACCGTCAGGTGAATCCAACATAAGTGTATTAACCACATTTTCTTTCCCCTCGTATCCTGGGTTATAGAATGAGTTACCTACAGAATAAATTCCTTTTGCTGCGTATCTAGCTTGTATGTCCGCTAAAATAGCGTAACTCATTTTTTTAGTGGTTCTTGGTGTGTCAGCGGTAATTTGTTCTACATCAGCATCTGCACATTGTTGAGCATATTGATTATACTTTAATCCTGAAGCTACACACCAGTCCGCATAAGTAAAAACTTCTTCTTTTTGTTTATCTGCTCCCGCAACACTCTGTGAGTAATCGATTAACTCATGGTCTTTATCAAAAGCTAAAACTAAATTAAGTCTAGGGTCTACAATAAAAAATGCTTTGTGGTCATAGAACCCTCTTTGATTTATAAATTCTAATTCTCTATTAATTCTATCTGCATTTTTAACAGTGTTAGGTACTTTTACCGATTTTCGTTCTAATTTTTCTTTTAACTCTAAATGCATCCATGTTGGCCTCACCTCAGTATAAAGTCCGAGAACTGTTTTACCACTTTTCCCTCGTTGGTTTAATATCTTTGTAAGGAGGGGGGAATTATGGTCACCCGACTTACTCACTTTATATTTTTTTACTAGACCAGGTAACCTTTTGTGTGCCCACACTCTAAACTCATCACCATGTCTTTTAGTAGGCATTACCACCTTACCTTTTTCTATTTCTTTACCACTTTCTATAAACTTATTAAACATACTCTGAATTCTTTCGTTGTCTGCAGCGTCAGGTACACCGGTCTCTCTAGTATCATAATCACTAGGCCCAAACAAATAATCCCACAATTGTTCATTAAGTAACATACCATTAACATTTTTATGTGTATGGTGAAGATTAAGTATATTATTTTTTTCTTGTTCTGTAATAATCATTTTAATATTTTCTATATGAAGAACTAGATGATGATGATGAACTTTTGGAAGAACTAGACGATGATGAACCACTTCTAGAAAAAGTATAAGTTCCACTTATGTTTCTTTCTGTTCCTTTAATTGTTAATTTCCATGCACTTGCAGGTCCAGCTGTAGTTACATTAATAGGGGTTTGACCATAATCAGTTTGGAAAAAATCATTAATAACGTATACGTCATTACCAACTTCAATATGTAGACTTTTACCATCTAGAGTCCCACTATATGTTTCATTTTGTTTAAGTACCGGTGATAAAGTATCATAAATCTTATCTTTCTGTACATTAATTTGTTTTACTGTAGATTCACTTAATACGTCTATATGGTGAAGATTAAGTATCCTATCCTTTTCATTATTTGTTATCCACATAATTTAATTTCTTTACTATAAATATTAGTATATTTATTAAGAGTATGAAACTATTAATAAAAGATAAATTATTGAGTGTCGAACTAATGGACACCCCAGAAAAACAACAATCTGGTATGATGGAGCGAGAAACTCTTGACGGAGCGATGGTATTCCCTTATGATTACATAGACGATAGAACTTTCCATATGAAGAACTGTAAAATTCCTTTAGATATTATCTTTGTAGTTAAAAATACAATTAATACTATTCACGAAAACGTACCTCCATGTGAACACGGTACTATATGTCCTAATTATTATGGTAGAGCGGATACAGTTATAGAATTACCTGGTGGGTTCTCTACAGAATACAATATAAAATTAAAAGATAAAATAGAATTATTATGAGTAGAAAACAAAGACTACCAAAAGACGCAGCTCAGTACTATGATTGGTTAGTGGGTCAATCTTTCAATATAGAAAACCAAATAAAACAAGTCCCTAAGATTTCTTTAGAGGAACAAGCGACAATGGGAGCTAGTGCAGCCGAATACACCCCACAAAATTTACAAAAAGTAAATGCATTAACTGCTAGACGAAGTCAAATAGAGGTAGAAGCTCAACGTATCGTAGGTCAAATATAAAGTTTAACTTTTAACTTATGATTAGACATAACCAAATAGGCGTTTATGGAAGATTAGGGAATCAATTATTTCAATATGCAGCAGTACGTGCTGTTTCTTTACGTAATGGGTGGGTCACTGAGTTACCTGGTGATATACGTGATAGAAAATGGCATGGACAAACGTGTCTACTGAGTAATTTTAATTTAAAATGTGAAATAAAAGATAACCCCAGTACTGGTCAATGTTCTACTTACAAAGAAATATATGAAAACGCTGCACTAGACAAAGAACATTCATTACACCCTGCTTCAAATATCCACCCTTCGTTTTTTCAAATACAAGATAATACTATTCTAGATGGTCATTTTGAGAATCATTTATACTTTCACGAATATCGTGAACAGTTACGAAAAGAATTAACATTAATTAATGGGGATGAGGAAAAAGCTATACAAATAATTAAGGATATAAAAGAAAAGTATGGTAAGGAAAAAGAAATAGTATCAATTCACTTTAGACGTGGTGATGTAGTGAACCAACAACAGAAGTTATACGCTAAGGGAAAATATCTTTTTAGTTGGGATAGCCCTTTTGGTACTTACTTAGAGGAATCTTTGAAACATTTTCATGTAAAGAGTGGGGTATGTGAAGAGTGTGACGGTGTAGGTAAGAAAACAACTGATGCGGATTTTTTACCCAAGATGACTATTCAGTGTGAAAATTGTAATGGAAAAGGTAAATACGGAGACACTTTAGATGACAAATACATCTTTCTATTATTCACTGGAGGACAACGTAATGAAAATACAGACAGAGGTGATATGGATTGGATAAAAAAGGCATTTACTAAACATGAGTCAGATGATTTATTATACCCAGAACAATTATCGATGAGAAAAGAAGCTAGTAAAAGAGGTCTAACACCTAATAGGATTATATACGCAGAAAATAACAGTACTCTTTTGGACTTTGCTTTAATGAAAAACTGTGACCATAATATTACAGGTCTACATTCCACATATTCATGGTGGGCTTCCTACCTTAATAATACACCTAATAAAAAAACTATATCACCAAGAGTTTTCAGTGACCCAAAACAAGGGTTTTATCCAGAAGACTTTATATTAACAGATTGGGCTTATCAAAAGTCGTTGGGCCATCTACGCATGATTGGTACTCGTCTATTACAATCATCCTACGCATTCATCAATTCCACAAGTCAATTTACTAGTGTAAGATAAAAATTAAAACTTAACTTTTAATTTAAACTCAGGTGTCACAATTTTAACATTATTTTTTGATTTAATAATGGTTTTAAGAACGGATTTAACATCAGTATAATTTACAACCATTTGTTTTTCTTAAAATACATCCACATCCCTCCTATAGTTAATACACTTAACCCCATGAATACCCAAAATCCATTATCATCACTAATTAAAGGGACGTCATCGAAATTCATCCCCCATAAACCAGTATAGAATGAAAGAGGTAGAAAGATTGTGGACCAAATGGTTAAAAGATTCAATCTCTTATTCATTAGTTCATTCTGTTGTTTGTCTAACATGGTTTCTAATATCATATGTAACTCTAACAAGTCTTGGTTATCCTTTTTAGTGTCTAATAATTGTTTCTTAAGTCTATAAAACTCTTTTATCTCTATATCCTTACCTTCGAAGATGTCCTCTTCGAAATTATTTAATTTTTCTTCTAAGTTTTCCATATATCTAGTGTCCATAATAAGGATTCTATAAAATAAAGTAAACCTACTGCCATCATACCGTAGTGTGTCCATTCACCACCATGACCATAAGTGAAGTCCTGATAGATGGATGGAATAGCGGATAACATTATAGATAAACTAAATAATAATTTAACCCATTTATTGTTAAGTATTTTTTTCGTTTTCATATTATACTATAAATAGTTTGAATTTTCTTAATTTTTTTGTATTATTATAGTATGGTAAACACACTACAAATATCACATAATTAAATGTTAAGTAAGTTATTAGACACCATTTTAAATACAGTTACCACTACTTTAGTGGTTTTAATACTACTTAACTTAGTATTATGGACATTTATTGCAAGTACTTTAGCAATAATTTTGTTTTTACCATTAATTTTAGTATTATTAGTAGTAATAGAAATAGAAAAGATATGAGTTATAACATAATGAAGATAATGAAGGACCCAGTCACAGGTAAAGTAATAAACGTATTACTTTTAGACGGGTTATCTGCTATATTAGATATTAAAGAATTAGACCAAGCACTAAAAATGGCAGAGATATTCAATCAAAATACAGATAGTGGGTGGACATATGAAGTAAGAGCAAACGGAAAAATAATTAAATAATTAAATAATAAAACAATGAACATAGTAGTAATAATAGGTATAATAATAATAGTATGGTACATTATAGGTCACTTAATGTCGATTAAAGAAAATAAGAGACAGGAAGAACAAGATAATTTGTTAAGGGCAACCAAAAAACCTGTAATACATCACGGTTACATAAACATGAATGAAAAGACTAAAGATATTAAGTATAAAAAGTCCCAAAAATCAACCCCTAAACATAAAAATGACCCGACGAAGTCGATTCCGGGTTCCGGACCGCAAGAAACTAAGAAGGAAAAACCGTTTCGTGGTGTAAAACCTAAGGGAAATAAGAAAAAAGACCCTAAAAAACAAAATAAAGTTAAAGAAAAACCAACTTCTGCAGTAAAACCAAAACCAACTTCTGCATTAAAACCAACTTCTGCGGTAAAACCAAAGAAAAATAAGAAAAAGTATTACTACAAAAAGAAAAAATCTAATAAAAAGTAATGAAAGAAAACAAAAAAATGGTGAACCCAGCAGTTAATTCTGTACCTGACGTAGATGACGGAGTCTGTGAAGGAGAATATAGACACCCATATCCCACACAAGAAGAAATCATCGCCTTCAACAGGAAAGAATACTCCGCATCCATAGACGGACCAGGTATTCCAATCAATCCAGGTGGTGATGGTATAGGGGAAAATACACAGTGGGACCAAAAAGTCACTAACCCAAACACACAATGGGATAAAGATAAAATGGTTCTAGTGGAAAAAGATTTACTGGAGAAACTTAAAGACTTCGACTACTGGAAAGAATGGAGAGACCAAAAATAGAGAAAATACGTTTAACTAAATAAAACAATAAATAAAATGGCAAAAAAAAGAAAACTGAATTCAAAGAACCCAAGGTATCAAAATCTAGAAAACGACAATACACCCAAAGAAGAAAAAAGGGTACTAATGTGTGAGGTACACCCAAGAGATGAAAGAACCAAAGAAAAATGTTTAAATGTTAAAGTACCAGTATATGGTATATGGTATGAAAATGCAAATTAGAGATATGAAAAAAAGAACACTAAATGAATTAAGACAGAGTAAAGACTTTGGATATCGTCCACCATCACCATCTAAAGATAACCCTAAATTTGAATTATCCCCAACACAAATTCAAAATCTACAAAACCAAGGAGTTGTAAAACAAGATGGGACACCTTTATTTCCTAAATTAAAAAAGGATATAAATAAAAAGATAGACTAAAATGAGTGGAGCAAAGAAAAAGAAGTCTTCCAAAATATCTACTCATAAAAGAAAGAAACAGAGTAGAAAGAATAGACACAAAAATAAAAAATAATGAGTAAAACAGTTGAGGTTATAATTGGTGGTACAGGTCACGAAATAACTCGTAGTAAGTTTACTAATGAGGAATTCGATAAGATTAATGTATATTGTAAAGAAAACGATACCGATATAGAATCAGTACTAACCGATGGATTGGAGGATATCTTGGAAGATAGAGGTATGTGGTATGATTGTGATGACCTAGGACATTTCAGTGGTGGTAACTTAGGTTGTAAGATTTATGTAAGTGTTGGTGATTCAGAATATGAATTTGAAACGAAGGACACAGAAATAGAAGAAGACTACAATAACATCTACCCAAAGTTTAAGGGTGGTAGAATGGTTAGCTTCGTAACTTGGGAGAAGGGTCAAATGCATAGTTGTGAGTTTGAGATTGGTGACGAGGAGGAATTTGATATAAAGAAACTAAAATTGGTAGTAAGTCATATTGAGACCCCTGATAGTTATTATGAAATTATAAAAGAAATGTTCTATAATGGAGAAGCACTAAACGGAGATGGATTTGGGGATACTACTGGAAAAGCCTTTGATATTGAAATTGAAGAAGAATGTGATTGTGATGATGAAGAAGAAGAAATCAGTAAAGATGAATCCAATGGTCCAATGGTAGGTTCATCTGGAGAATTCGGTGGGGAAACAAAAATAAGCAGTAAATAAACAAATAATGGGATTATGTATATTATAATAGGAATTATATTGGTAGTAGTTGTCATAGTGTGGGTAGCGTATGAAATGTTAATGGCACCAACATATCCAGATGACTATGACGTTAAAGATATATATAAACAAACGGAAAGTTTTCCTCAATCAAAAACAGATGGGGTAGTACACAAACCAAGAAGAAAACACAATAAGAACGGAAGATAAAAAACAAGAGTAATATGAAAAAGATACTAGAAAGATTTAAATGTTCCAATAAGGATAATGGTTATTGGGATAACTGGAAAGATTTAAATAAAGACCAATATTGGGATAAAGAGAAGTGTTACTTTGTATCCTACACTAAATGGTGTCATTTACCTACATATATGAAAATCGGAATTGTTGGTGGATGGGTTGGACTTATTTATACTATAGTAGAGAATTGGAATTACTCCCACCTTCTTTGATACTTCTCTCTTTGGTCTACAAGAACATATTCCACAGTATCGTGTTCCCCACAATGAGGACATATTAGTTTCTCTAAGTTACTGGCTTCATTGATTTTCCACTCTTCCTTACATTTAGAATTAGAACATTTGTATATGTATGTATGTCGTATGAAAACTTTGTGTGGCATTGGTAGTAGTTGTATATCTTATAAATATGTAAGGTGACCCGATTAGTAATATTATTCGGGTCACCATTAAACATTAACCCTAATTTACTAACATCCTAATATATGAAACTCACGGATAAACTATACATCATTTACTTACTACTATGTTGGTTAACACTATGGGTGGTTACATTTATGTATGGATGTTGAATTTCCTAAAAAATTCCTGGAAATTCTTTTTTACATTATACTATACTCACCAAACACTGCTCCGCTTTTCCCCTAAAATTTTTTAAAAATATTTTCCCCCGGAAAACTGTATATATTTCTTTTACGTAACCGTCCCCCTGAATGACCCCCCTAAAAGCGGCTTATAACGGGGATACGACCAGGGGGGAGGGGGCCAGCAGCCACATATATGGGGCAGCCAGGAGCTCCGTATGGTTAATGTACGTACCCACCCCGTCCCTATGAATGCTCCGTAGGTTACACCCCCCTGCCGTCACATTTAAATTTGTTAATAAAAAAGTTCTTTAAAACTTGTGGGATTAAAATATTCTTTGTACCTTTAGGGTGGTTAAGGGTGGGGAGTGCCCTGACCCGAACTACTTCACCTCATCGCATACCATCCCTCCCGCCCTACAAAGGTACTACTTTTATTTGACATGGCCAAATTATTCCCATGACAATGTGTCGATGTTAATAACTTCAGTAATGGTACATATAAATTCCCGTTTAAAACAATTATGTAATTCCCCCTGACATATTGTCACAAGGGATTTCTAGTAAAAAATTGTTAATAACTTAGCTAATAAGTCCGATTATGTCACAATGTCAGTCGTGAGTCGCAGACCACACAGTTACTTTAGCGGCCATATAGTATATTAGATACAAGAATTGTATAGTGATTTTATAACACAGTATTACCTGTAGAACGCCTGTATCGGTAATTTTACCCTGTGTTAAGTAGTGGTAATTAGTGGTATATAGTGGGAAACATTATACGATAAGAAGGGTAGGTTATGGTACACATAGTTTAGGATAGGTATATAGGGTTAAATAGATTCTAAGGTATCTAAGGTCTATTTTAATGGATTATTACCTGTATAGATATAACGGGGGTCGACCACCCTCCCAACATCCTTTAAATCATCTTAAATTCAATGGTTGTAAACTAACCATAAGGTGGATGTTGTAACGAAGTGGTAAAATAAGTCCCTGACATTATGACTAATCATTACTTATATTTCATTATACTCCTGAGTATGACATATATTCATGTATACAATACTATATAACTTTTAGAACCTTATGATACAGAGGAATTGTATTGTAAGTTATTGTATGGTATTCTAATGAGTCATATCATTGGACTATGTTGGAAGGGGTTTAATAAAGGGTATATTATATGGGAATGTGAATGTTTAAGTGACTGGAACGAAGTGGAGGGAACGATTAACCCTGAACAGAGTGAGGGGATAATAAACATGAGGATTTACGTATGATATACCCTTTATTATATGTTATTAGATATAATTGTAGGGTATATATGAGTATTATATGTATATCCGTATACTATATAGTATTAATATAATTAAAGATATCATCTACTGTATCATCATTAACTATATACTCTTTATAATCTATACTATTATTACTTAACATATCTTTAAGTTCTTTATCTATTACCCTCGACTCTTCTAAATCCTGAAATCTTCCTTCCTCCTGATAGACGGCATCGTTCCGTTTTAATAATATGTTTATACTGTCGTACTGTGTGAATAGGTCCATTATAAACCTATCGAACGCCTCACCATAGAAACTATTAGGGTACTCTGTGTTCTCCCCGTATTTCCCCTTATATACAAGTCCGAAGAGTATGGGACTGTCTATTATAATATATTCTACTTGTCCGTATAGTCTTGTTATATTCCTATGTTGATTTGCTGTAATAAATAACTGGTCTTTTATTGCACTATGGTTTTGTTCCCACGCAACTACCTTAGGAAACTCCGAAGTTAATTCTACTGACATACCAGCTTTCTTCATTTGATAGTACAGGCCGGATGATTGTGTGGACTTTCCTATCCCTGGACCTCCGAAAAGATTTATTATCTTTGTCTTCATTATATTAAAATACTGTTGATTTAAATGTGATGTCTTCATTTTGAAGTACGAAGACAGGCTGGTATGGTGAACCATTTACACCATTACTTACATTATCGAACCCATCGTTTTTTATAAAAGCTGGAGATTCTTCACCTATTAATGTTTTCCACCCCTTGATTAACTTATGGAATCTTTTCCTTCCATATACCCTATGTAGATTAAATACTACTTCATCTACACCTATAGGTACTGCCAGATATAAAACACCACCCGGAACTACTAACTTTTTAAGGTTCTCCATGTGTTCTAAATCTGCATTAGGGTTAAGAGGGTCTCCGTATCTTCCTAGACCGTCATGTTCTACAGATGATATTGATATACACACATCAAATTGTTTACCTTCATTATCTATTTCATCTGGTGTTAAATATTCTATTTGAGGATGGAATGATTTTTGTTTTCTATATTCCACTACGGTACATTTCTTTGCACCATAATGTAATGCTATAGTTTCATACCACGGGATTGTAGAACCTATTATTAATACATTTTTATTTTTTATAGGAAACAACTCTAGCGATTGGTATAACCATCCGTCAGTCGGTCCGTAATAACTCCACTCTTTTTTCTCTATTCTTTGAGTAAACTCATTAAATTTATCTATAGTATATAGTTCTCTAATTTCACCGTTTTCCTTCTCACCACCTATATCATCTCTGTATTTATGATTTATCTTTACGGTCCCATTCATAGTGTAACCGTCCATTAGTTCTTCTGGTATTTTGGTTGGTGCTGTTTTCATGATAGTTTATTGGATAAGTATTTTAGGGTATTTATCATACCTTGTACTGGGATTAATAATAGTAACATAAGGAAAGCTACCAAAATGTATAGTAGTAATCTTATACCACTACCTATTGTCTCTATAAATTTTAGTAAATGCATTTTTAATACCTTATCTTTTTAGGGGTGAATATAATTTTTGTGTTATCGTTATCCCAATCCCCACATAAGTCCATTTCATAACTTTCATCTATTTCTTTTACCGCACTAAATACTTGACTCAGATTTGGGTACCCTGTTGTTGTATGTTCCTGGTAATCCCTCCATGTTCCATTAAGTGTTGGATTTTTCCTATCCAATCCAAATTCATTTGCATCATCCATAATAATAATAGGTGGGTTATGTAATTTTCTTAGGGGTTTTAGTTCCTCTAAAAGAGGACACACCCCAAAATCTTTTGATTGCCAAGTATGTCCCGCTGAATAATGAGCGTCTAACCAAACTACAAACTTAGTATCTAAACTAGTATCTATAAGTTGGGAGAGAATTTGTGGACTCTCACCTAAATAACACGTCACATTACCATACTTTAATGGACTTACTCCTTGTTCAATTAAGTTTAGTTGTGTTGGGTCTGTTGGTATTAGGTGTAGTTTTTGTTTAATTGCCACATCAATATCTCCCGCATTTCTTTTTTCATTTCTAAAATATCTTTTTATATTTTCTGTAGAGTATAGATAATGGTAAGGAGATAATTCAATGGTGTGTATTTCTTTAAAAAGACCATGTTCTACCAAAAATAAGGGCGTAGAACCCTCGTAGGTTCCTGTCTCTATAAAGGTATCGTAACCTTTTTCAGTTAGTTCTTTTAATTGTGGTATCTCTTTTAAAAAATTTCCCATGGTTATTATTAATTTATAATATAAATATAATAAAAAATACGGCATAAAAAAAGCCTCGTATGAGACTTTTTTCTATATTATTATTTAATTAACTACTAGAAACAACCTGTCCTTAAAGGAGAATATGAATTATTATTTTGGTCACATGTTAATTGGAAATCATTAGTGTCCATTCCATCTATTCCACCGTTTGGCCATTTTTCAGTTGGGCAACAGTTAGTGATTGGGCATTTACAGAAACATGCTGGAATATCAAATGCTGTACTTGCGTTTCCTTTATAAACACCACTTACGTATATTTGCCTATAGTCTGTAGTTGCTGATATTTGTATGTTTTCTTGTAATGAACCACCCACCATCGCAGTTGGTGCAAATCCAGAATCAAAAGACTGTAATCCTACTAAGTGATTTTTTATTCCATTCGTACATAAAAACCATCCACTAATTGCTGTTGTATAACCATCAGCTGGTAAGTTGGGTACTATATCGAATACACCGTGAGATTTAAGTCGTTGGTATTCACTTGGGTGCATACTAATTCTACTTGTCCCAGGTTTACCAGCTGGTATAGAGACTAGAGTTGAGTAACACTGTTGTACTCCATCACCGAATGGTGAATATCCTTTATCTGCGGTACTACATCCTGCATCTGCTGTTATAATGTTATTTAAATATCCCATATTTGTATTATTTTTTTATTTTTTTAATTTTTTAATTTTTAGAAACAACCTGCTCTTAATGGTGAATACGAATTCCAGTTTTGGTCACATGTTAATTGCCAGTCATTTTCTTCAACTCCTTTTCCACCACCTTGCCATTTCTCTGTAGGACAACAATTAGTCACTGGACATTTACAGAAACATGCTGGAATATCATAAGATGTGCTTGCATTTCCTTTATAAACACCAGTTACTCGTATAGTGTTATAAGCTGTAGCTGCGGATATTTGTACGTTTTCAACTAATGAACCTCCTAACATTTTAGTTGGTGCAAATCCAGAATCAAAAGATTGTAACCCCACTAGATGATTTTTTATTCCATTAGTACATATAAACCACCCATCACTAGTACCATTATCAAATACACCTAAAGCTTTAAGTCTTGGGAATTCAGCTGGATGTACCGCAATTTTAGTTGTACCAGGAGACCCAATAGGTATTGCTATTAAAGCTTGGTGACATTCTTGGTCACCAGGACCAAATGGTGCGTATCCTTTATCTGCGGTACTACACGCTACGTCCGCGGTTATAATGTTTTGTAAGTATCCCATAGGTATGTTATGTTTTTATTCTTTTATTCTACTACATCTATAAATATATCGTAACCATCAATTATTCTTTACTTAAGATGGTTTTTTATTATATTATATGTTTTTTTACGGGATTAAGATGCAGTCATTTGTTTAGAGTCGTAAATTCCTTTCCAGGAATTAATAAATTCACAAGGTGTAGCTCCTTTATTTCCTTTCATATTTTTAAATATCTTACTACCTACCTTAGCCTTATAACCTAATTGTACAGCTGCATTTCTTAAAGCTTCTTTTGATTTAGCCTCGTGAAAAATATTGGGGTTATTTTTACACGCGGTATATATGACTTTAAACCCTAGCGTACCTTGGTTATGGGACATATAAACTTCATAATTCTCTGGAGTTCTACTCAGAAAACTACTCAATTCTATTACCTTTTCTTTTAACTTCCTACCCGCCGCATCTGCATTTAATTGTGGGTCCCAGACTGTTTGTTTATCTAACCCATAACTTTCTAAGTATTTTGGTAGTATCTGATACAACCCTGATGCGTTACTCTTTTTATTCTTAGCGGTAGGATTACCACCTGACTCTATATTTGCAATGGTCATCATTAAACCGATGTCCACACCATTGGTATTGGATGAATCTGTTATTGCTTGAATAACCACTGGGTCAAATGGTTTTAGGTTACCTTCTTTAGCATTATCTTTAATTGATTTTGCTGAATTTTTTTCTGGTTCTAGATTTATATTTTCTGGTTCATTTAATTTTTTTACCATTTCTTCGGTGTACCCTCCATATTGTGGTGTGTCTTTTAAATCTAACATATAGTGGTCTTGGAACATCATTACAGTTTCTTCTGTTTCAGGACCAAATTTACCATCTACTCCGAATTTAGGTAACATATACCCTCTTTCAACTAATTTACGTTGCATTTGTGCTACGTCTGGACTTATAGCTCCGTCCAGTCCATCTCCTCTAAATAATAAAACCCCTTTTGGTTTTACTGGTCCTTCCACCCCACCAGCAATAATATTTGTTTTATCAATATGTTGTTCTGGGTCTACCCATTTACCATTATATTTTAATCCAAAATGTAAATGTGCACCTAATGAATTTCCAGCCCCAGCTTCTCCTCTTTTTCCACCTGTGTTACCAAGTACTTGTCCTTTGGTTACTCTACCACTCCTTACATTAATACGACTCATATGACAATAAGAACTTTTATACCCATTATCATGTTTGACTACAATAGTACCTCCACAAGCTCCTTTGTTATCGTGTGTTTTGACCACTTCACCATCCGCAATAGCGAACGCTTGTGTACCTGAACTTGCTTTATAATCGGTTCCGTTATGTGCCCTACATTTTTGACCACTTAAACATCTTTTTTTGGAAAATTTACTATTAACTTTAAGACTTCCTGGTACTGGAGGCCCTAATATTGCTTCTTCTTCTTCTTTTAATAAAGATAGTCTTTTTACTTGGGCTTCAGTTACTTTTATTTTCATTTAACATCCTTGGAATGAGTATCCCTCTGCACTTGCACTGATAGGATAAGATTTATTTATATGGTTACATCTATTTCTACATTTACTTACTGCTGAACATTCACCTGAACAATACGCTTTTAACATTTGTTCTGCGTCCCAATTATATTTATTTCCCATTTGACCTAAACACTTTGGGTAGGAATTCAAATAAAACATTCCAACCGCGTATTCTCTTGGGGTTGTCCATCCACCTTTACTAATTGGTTCCTTTAGTCCTGCGTTGAACTTTGCTGAAGCTGCTTTATTCTGTACACTTTCACTCTCTGAAGAATTTAAGAAGGTTGTCATGGCTTTTTTCCAATCTGCATGTTTCATCTCATCTCCATCATATGTTTTAATACTTGCAATCATATCTGCTTCTGATTGACCAAAATACTTTTGAGTGTCCATTGCTTTATATAGTTTTTTTAGTCCTCTTTTAGTGAAGTGTAAGATACCTACCGCTGTGTCACCATTACTATCCAAAAATAAATCAGTATAGTTTTTAGAACCGCCAGCGGAAATAGTACCATTAATAATCTCTATAATTAAATTGTCTGAAAGAGATGCTGTTTCATTAGATTTTGCACTTGGTCCGTCAGTGTTTGAACCACCAGAACTACCTGACCCACCAGAACTACCTGACCCAGGTGAATCTCCACCTATAAGTGACGCAAATGACGCTAGTTCACTCTTTGCGTTCGCTATATCATTTTTATTTTCCTTTAGTAAAGAACCGTTAACATTTTTACTAGTAATATGTAAATTAAGGATTCTATTTTTTTCTTGTTCCGATAAAATCATTATTTTAGTTTATTATTTTGT